>Ga0214921_10001242_pt1 | contig 44037 bp, 43 predicted proteins | sample LL1505_MetaG_FD_177992 | JGI IMG/M metagenome (GOLD analysis project Ga0214921, IMG submission 177992) | Freshwater microbial communities from Lake Lanier, Atlanta, Georgia, United States - LL-1505 | ecosystem: Environmental > Aquatic > Freshwater > Lake | place: USA: Georgia | collected...
ATACAGATTTAGTCATATGTCTTGGCAAAAATACGCTCTCAATTATTATCGCGAGTTTCACACTAAGCACGGCTATTTATGGAAATACTTAGATAAACAAGGTGATTTGGCTACACAAAAAGCCAAAAACAGAATGAGGAAACTTCCTCAAAAACCTTGGCGTACTGGTCGCTTGGCTAGGTCTATTCACAAAAAACATCTAGGATACACCAACAAAACAGGTCAATATCTGATGGTAGGTTCTTGGACTGTTCCTTATGCTCTTATGGTTCACAGAGGTACAAGACCGCACATCATTAACCCTAAAGGTGATAACCAACTGGTTTTTATGGCTAGTCGTGGTAAAGGTGGAGGTATGCGTTTGGTTAGAACTAAACAAGTAAACCACCCTGGAAGTAGAAGAAACAGGTACTTGTATGACCAACTTAAGTTTTTTAAAGGTGCTGGAAGAACTCCTATGTACACGCCAAATGCTGCTGACCGTGCCAGATACAAACTTAGATAAAATCACACCTTTATATACATAGTAAAATTTATTTATAGATACGAACCCGTATCGACTCAAGACAACACGAGAAAGAACTAAAAACAAATGACCGCTAGATTTAAAGATTTTGGACGTGGAAACGACAAGAACGTTTCAGACCAGCCTTTGACTTTTAAACTATTTGACGAAGAATTCCACTGCTACCCAAGAATGCAAGGTAAGGCTCTACTTGAGTTTGTTGAAATGGCAAACTCTGAAAATGCATCTGAAACCGCAAAGGTAACCAGAGTATTTTTCAAGAAGGTTCTAAAGCCTGAGAGTTACACAAAGTTTGACGCACTTCTGGATGACCCAGAGAAGATTGTTTCAGTTGAAACATTGGCTGAAATTACTGGTTGGTTGCTAGAGCAATACGGTGACCGCCCGGAAGAGCGACCAGAAGTCTAATAACTTGGGCGTTAGACCTCTGGTATTACGTAAACGGTAAAGCCTTGATGAGTCAAGTTAACTTGGCAGAAATGGATGCAGCAGACATGCTTGATGTTATCCATTACATCTATGAAGAAGATATTAACTATCTTTCACAAGAACACGCTCAGATGGTAGAGAACCGAAGAATTGCAATTTGGAACACTCTATACAGTTCTACTTATAGATACACGGTGTTTAAGCAGGGTGACGACTATATTGACGGGGAAGTTGCAGACTTCACCCCGTTTGACCCTACTCAGAGAAAAAACGTAAAACCTTATTTCCCACCAACCAATTTTAGTGGCGACGACAATGACCCATTTGGTGGAGTATTGGACTCTCCTATCGGTGGTTAGTAAAGAAGATTAGAAAGTTAGTTAGGAGGTGATTATGTTATGGCAATAGTCGGTGAAGCGTATATTTTGGTACGTGCTATCACTACTGAAATTAAAAAAGATATTGCTAATGGTTTTGACGGTGTAAAAGGTCAGTCAACCAAAGAAGGTACTGCTGCTGGTCAAGCATTTGGTAAAGGCTTTGGCAATAAAATGCGTGACGAAGCAACCGAGGCTGCTAGGGGATTCCACCAGTTGATGCGTAGGGGTTACGCTATTCAGGCTGGTGTTGGAACTCTTATAAGTTCTATCTCGGCTTTAGTTGGTGGTTTAGGTGCACTTTCTGGTGCATTGGTAGGTGCGGCAACTTCTGGTATAGCCCTTGTTGGAATAATGGCTCAAATAAAAATTGCTGGTGCAGTTGGAAAAATGGCGTTTAAAGGCGTCATGGAGGCTGTGCAAAAAACTGGAAATGAAGGAACTAAAAGTCTTCGCGAATTACGTGAAGAAATGCAACAACTTGCGTTTGATGCTGAAGACGCTGCTTTAAGCGAAGAACAGGCTGCACTTAAGTTAGAAAGTGCACGTGAGACTTTGGCTCGTGTCCAAGATTTGCCACCAAACAATAGAGCAAGAAGAGAAGCAGAGTTAGCCTATAAGCAAGCAGAACTTTCTTATAGACGTGCTAAAGATAAAAATAATGATTTACAAGCAGAACTAGCAAATCCAAATAAAAACAAAAATGGCGGTGCTGGTCAAGACCCGTACAAAGATTTAACTAAAACTCAAAAAGCCTTTGCTATCTACCTAAAGAGCGTACAGCCTAGGATGAAAGAACTTAGGGAGGCTGCATCAAGTTCATTCTTGCCAGCATTGACTCAGCAAATGAAAGTTTTGTTTGCTGGCGGTTACTTTAAAATGCTAGTTCAGGGTTTTAAAGATGTAAGTTCTGGATTAGGTAAAGCAGTTAGCGAATTTGGTGGAACAGTATTTGACCCAAAAACTAAATCAAATCTTGCGGAATTTTTTAAATCTACTGGTGGAACTATTGGAACTCTTGGAAGAGTGCTTGGTAACTTCTTTAAGATGTTTATCACTGTGCTTAAGGCAGCCGACCCATTAATAACTAAATTTACACACTTTTTAGACCAAAAAACTTTTACTTTAGGCGACGCATCTGCAAAAAACTTTGGTAAATTAAATGGATTCTTTAAAAATGCTGGTAAGGCTGCAGCAGATTTTGGTAGATACTTAAGTAATATTTTTCAGCCATTTAAACGTTTAGTTATAAGCCAAACTGAGGAAGGCTCTGCTGGTAGAGAATTTTTAAAGTGGATGAGAGAAAGCACCGAAAGTCTTAGAGAATTTAAGATGGGTGCAGATGGATTAACTCTAGATGACAAACTTAAACCAGCGGTAGAAAGCACTAAATCAATTTTTGGTGTATTTTCAAATTTTGCAAGCATTTTTATGTCTTTAGGACAAAATCCAGCAGTTAAAGAATTTTGGGACACCCTTGCAACAGGTAGTGGCGGACTAGAAGAAATTTTAAATAGCATTGTCAGTGCTATAGGCCCTGAACTGGCACAGGTAATTGTGACAATAGTAGATATGCTTGCAACATTTACTGACGGTGAGCAAATAAAAACTTATTTTGTTGTTTTAAATGAGATTTTTAGGTCTCTTGCTGTTGTGTTTAGTTGGATTGGTATGGTGCTAAAGGCATTAGGACCGCTAACTGGTGCGATAGGTGCTCTTGTTACTTCTTGGCTTCTTCTTAAAAAAGTAATGATGCTGTTCTATGGAACTTATGGAATTATTCGTGCTGCAATGGTTACATTAACAGGTCTTACCTACAAACAAATATTTGCTCAAAAAGCAAAAAATACTGTTGATGGAATTAGTCTTTTACTACAAAAAAAGACAATAACTGCTAAACAACTAGATGCAGTAATGACCTATAGGCAGACTATTGCCGAGAGTACCAACATGGGCACTCGTAAGAAAAATCAGGCTTTAAAAGTTATTGACAATATTATTGCTGGAAAGACTTTAACAAAGAAGCAAGCAGAAATTGCTGCCGAAATGCAAGCAACTTTGCAAAAAAATCTATATAACGGAACTCTTATAAAGGGTATTTCAACTCAGGCAGGTGCAACTGTAGCAAGTAACACTCTGACTGGTTCAATTAGAGCACAGGGAATGGCATTTGCTGGTGCTACCGCACCAACGACTCTTTTTGGTTTTGCACTAAACTCAGCGTTGTGGCCCATAGTCGCAATTGCTGGTACAGTTGCCTTAGCAGTTGCTGGTATTGCTTGGCTTATTGGTAAGCACAATGATGACGTAAAAAAAGCCACAGCAAAAACTAAAGCCTCTTTAATGGATTTAAAAGACTCTGGTACATCTACTTATGAACAACTGAGATATTCACAAACGGCTTGGTCTAACGCACTGGAGTCTTCTTGGGACGGTTCGAAAGAATTAATTAAAGATGTTACTAAATTAAAAGATGTAAATAAGGCACTTGCACAAAGTCAAAAAGGTGTGTCTATTGGTAGTAAGAAATACTACGACCTAAGTGTAGAAGAGAGAAAAGCCTTTGTTAAAAACTCTAAAGCATTAGGTCCGTACAAGGAGGCACTAGGAAACCTAGGAACTGCATTAGGTCAAATTGCCAAAAAAGATTTGAAATCCGCACAGCAAGGATTTATAAGATTTGCTAATGCTACGGAACTTGGTCGTGGGGGACTTGTAGCCCAACTAAAAGAAATGAAGCCGTTCCAAGAGCAACTTAAAAAAACTGCTAAAAAATATGGTCTTGTCACAGAAGAAATGTCTAATCAAGAAAAGCAAAGCATCTATTTAGACATAGCCTTAAACAGAGGTGCATATGCAGCCGCTAAAGCAGCAGAGGCTCAAAAAGAATTAGGAAAAGCACTTGCTACTGCAGCATCATCTTTTATTGACGTAAATGCTCCTCTCGAAAAATTTACTAAAAAGGGTGTAGTAGACCTTAAGGGGTATCAAGGTGCTCTACAAACTCAACTTGATAGTCAAATAAATTGGTTTAAAAATCTACAAAAAGTTCAAAAAAAGGGAATTAAAGAGTCCACTTATAAAGCATTGATAAACATGGGTAAAGACGGTGCTAATCTTGTACAAACTCTATCTACATCTAGCAAAAAAGACGTAATGGATTGGGAAAAAACATTTAGCCAGACTATTCCAGACGTAACTGCTGGATTGGCTGATGCTTTGACCAGCCCAGATTCAGTACTTGCAATAATTGAGCAAAAACTTAAAGATAAGGGAATTTACAGAAGAAACTATCTTGCCGACAAAATGAAGGGCATAAGAAAAGACTTTGAAAACGGTAAAACAACAATTGCTACGTTAATGAGTGATTACGGAATATCCGTTCAAGACATAATGCAACAAATAGCAAATGAAAAACCAATTCAACAAAGTGTAACTTGGGATAAAGACTCAATTAAACAAGCACAAAAAGATTTGGCTAAAGATTTAAGTGGTACTTATGTAGTTACAACTAAAGCAGAGCAACGAGCAGACGGTGGCTTTATTTTTAGAAAAAACGGTGGAGCAATTTTGAAGAAATTTGCCCTTGGTGGTTCTGTATTCGGTCAGGGCGGTCCTCGCTCGGACAAGATTCCAGCCATGCTTTCTAACGGAGAGTATGTTGTAAATGCCGCAGCAACTGCACGTACATTACCATTATTAAATGCTATTAATTACGGAATTACTCAAAGAAACGGTGATGCTGGCACAATGGTCGGCGGAGGTGGTGGCTCTCTAATGAATAGCGTAAACATCACAATCAACCCATCTCAGGGCATGGATGAGGTAGAACTTGCAGCATTAGTAAGTCGTGAACTTTCTTTCCAAATGCGTAGAGGAGCCAGTGCATAATGGTACAAACTCCAAACCAAGGTCAAGAAAATGCAATTGTCAATAGAGCCTTAACTAAGGTTCCAAGACCCCACCTTACTGGTGTGGTTCTCGGTAAAGACATCAAACTTGGTGACCTTCAATTAAATGCTATTGACGACAACGACGTTGTGTGGGTGTGCACCGACATTGTTGGTTGGTGGAATTTACCAGACCCAGAAACTGTAGATTTAGATAAGGGTTGGGGTGATGGTAGTTATCAATCTAAAGGTAGATACAGAACAAGAGTTCTTGAACTAAAGGGAGTAATCCTACCTCCAGATGCTAGCAAAATTACTGTTGCCAGAGATACATTAGTTAGGGCTGTCGATTTAGTTAGGTCTACTGCTTGGTTAGTAGTAAATGAGCCTGACTACACAAAGGCTGTAAAAGTTCGTCTAAGCGGTAAGCCAAATATTGACAACGTAAACGCTCGTGGACGTATAGAGTTTTCAATCGGATTAGTTGCTGTTGACCCAATTAAGTACCAATGGTTTGGTGACTCGCTAACTACTGACTATGCAGAAACTGCACCTAAAAATGCTACTGGAACTCAGGATGGCTACGTAACGATTGACAACAATGGCAATTACCCTGTTGGTGCTGTCTATGAAATTGAAGGTCCTATCGTAAGTGGCGGAGCCACAATCTTCAACGAAACCAATGGCGACCTTTTAACAATTACTGAAACTACTCGTGGCAAAATGTATCGCTACGCAAACGCTAAGTCTATGACTAATGGTACAGCAACAATTACTGTCACCAACAAGCATGATTTATCTGTTGGAGATGAAGTAGAAATTACACTTCCAGAAAATTTTAGTGTTGTTAATTTTAGTATTTCAGGTAATCTCGTTGGTTTCACCTTAAGCAATACTCACAATTTTAGAGTTAATGACGTATTTTCAGTGTCTGGTGTGGATGCAGTTTTAGACAATCAAGAACTTGTAGTTTTTACAACTGCAACACATAATACAATGACTGCAACAAAAGTCACTCCAAATGTTTCACTTACTACTGTAAATAATGGAAGCATAGTAAATATAACTAATAAAAAACTAAATGGAACTTTTCCTGTTGAGAGTGTAGTCAACTCTTACGCTTTCACTTATGTAACTGACTACAAAGATTCCATAACAAATACTTTAGTAACTTACGCTAACTCTGCACCAACTGTTTTTAGAGATGCGGACATCATTGAGATTGATACTTCTAACAGAGAAGTAGCGTTCAACGGAGATGCTTCTCAGAAACGTGGAATGTTAGATACCATTGTCGACTGGGTAAAGTTAGACGAAGGCAACAATGTTATTCAGTTTGATGACAGCAATGCAGAAACTTTTTGGGTAAATAGATACGGTGTAGTTGCAAACTCTAGTGCTGGCACTGACACTATTACTATGTATACAACTAATGCCCACGGCTACTCTACTAGCGATACAGTTACCATAAGTAATATATCTAGCAATGTTAATACTTACCTATCTAAAGAAATTCAAACTTACTCAAGTCTTTCAAATGTGGTTACAGTAAATGTAAATGCTCATGGCTACACCACTGGAAATTATGCTGTAATTTCTGGAATTGGAAGTGCTGTCGATGGCTTGTATGCAATTACAAATGTAAACACAAATTTTTTTACGTTTACAACTTTAGCAAGTGGAAATTCTTACACTACCTCCGCCCCAGATGGTGCTACTTCTAGAAAAGTATCAAAAGTATCAAGTTACAGTAGAGCAAATGCTTTAGTAACTGTAATAGCAAACTCACATGGGTTGTATACAAATGATATTGCTTACTTTACTGGATTAAGCAACGTTGTTGACGGATTGTATATAGTTACAAATGTAAACTCAAATGCCTTAAGTTACTCAACTAGGTCTAACGGAACAATTGCAAGCACTAACGTAAACACAGCATACGTTGCTCTTAGGCATCAAATTACTGACGTAGATGAATATAAAATTGTTGTCACTAAGCGTCCTCACACAACTAACGTTGCAGTATCCCCGATTGGTGCAATTGCATCCACAGATGTTTCAAATGAAATTGCAGTATCCTCAATTTCTACAAATTTAGTTACAAATTTTATTGAACTAACAACTATTGGCGAGCATGGATTTTCTTTAGGTGAGCAAGTTCAAATTGTAGCGGAAGATTCATCTTCTTCTGATATGGATAAGTACGCAGTTGGAACTGGTTACCCAATCAGAATAACTAATTGGCAAAGAGCCTCAAATGGTTTAGTAACTGTAAATACTATTACCGCAGTTAATTATGCAAATGCTATATCAACTACAGATAATTATGTGACTATTACAAATTTAGATAGTTCAGTAGACGGAACTTACAAAATTACAAGCGTAAATGCTACTAATTTTACTATTAGCACTGGAAATATAACTCCTGTTTCTCAGACAACTGTAGATAATGCTTATGCTAAACGTTTACATAAAGTAATTTACTATACTAGAAGTAGAGGAAATACTTCAACTTCGACAACTGGTGCGGTTAAAAGTTACAGTCAGAATGGTAATACTTTGACTATTACTACAGAATCTAATCACAATGCTTCTAATGGAGACATCGTATATCTATACAACGTAAAAGATGAACTTGATTATAGACCTTTTACGGTTGTAAATACTACCGCTGGTACAAAAACATTTAAGGTGAATGCTCAATATTCTGCTACCGATTCAAATGCCAATTCTATTGGTGGGTACTTTAACTCATCCATAGATAGCAGTTTGAATTCTGTAACTGGAAATCTTGTATATGTAGTTTTTGATAATGCACATAATTTATCAAACGGCGATTCAGTTTTCTTTAGCGGTTTGAGTGCCTCAATTGATGGTCAACAAAGAGTTATTTATGTATCCACGGATACGGTGGTTTATATTGTAGATAGTAATGCAGTAAGAGTTCCTAGATACGCAAATATTTCCAGAGCCTCTGGCTCTAACACAGTGACTGTAACCACACAAACAAATCACAATTTTAGTGTTGGCGATTCTATATATGTAGTTGGTGCTGGAGCAACTGGAAATTTAGACGGTCAGTGGACAATGTATTCAAACATTAATGCCAAAGCATTTACGTATATTTCTGGTGGAACTACTGCTTGCACCATAACAAACACGTCTGTAAAAGTTCACGCTAGTCCAGTAGAAAATTACGCTGAACAAAGTTTTCCAATTATTTCTAAGACTAATAACACCTTTACTTACTTCCATTCAAAAACAAATGTAAGTAACACTCAGGCTGTGACCGAAACTCCAGGAAAAATTGTTAAGAACAGCGACGGTATAATGCGTGTTTATTACAGGTCTGGCTGGATAGGTTAAACTTATATTAAAGAAGTATTGACGTCTAAGGAAAGAAAAATAAGACATGGCAACAAGCGATACAGTATCGTACAAATACATTCTGACTAATCTACTTACTAATAAAGTAATAGCAGAAGTTCCTTTTGTTGACGTAACTTATGGAAGAGCAATTAAATCTGCTGGAAGTTTTTCTGGAACTATACCAGTAACTACTGAAACTTCATATTTAAACTTATACGATACAACTATGCCAGCAAAAACTGGTTTATACGTTATGAGAAATGATTCCTGTATGTGGGGAGGAATTATTTGGAGTAGGTCTTACAACGCTAAAGAAAGAAAACTTAGCGTATCTGGTTTGGAATTCACAAGTTATTTTGCACATAGAAAAATTTGGAAAACTTACTCAAATTCTTTTTCCGCAAAACTTTTTGTCCCCAGTGAGGCAAGCGGTGAAGACTCTACAGTCACTTTATTAAACGATAGTTTTGATTTTGAGGCTGGCGGTGATGTATATATTTCATTTACTAAGGGATACGTCAACCTAAGTAGTTATTTTAAAGTTGGAAATTTTCCAACAACAGAATCTTTTCAGATAGACCCTGCTGCAAGGTCATACATAATCAACAACGTGGCGGTAAAAAAAGGCGTTGCCACATTCACAACAAAAACAAACCATGGGCTGTCAATTGGTGATGAAGTGACAGTTAGCGGTATTAGTTTAGATAAGAAAAAATACCCAAATTTTGCACTTAGAATGAACGTCACTCAAACCGTTGCTAGCATACCGACAAATAACACTTTTACAGCAAAAATAGACGTTGACCAAGCAATTAAATTAACAAGCAGTAAGCAAACTGCTAGGGCTACTTTTAACGGTTCTTTGCCACCTGGTACTTATGATGTCACTGTAACTTGTTCTTTGGATACTTACGAGTTTGCAAGAAGAATGATTAATAGTATTGCAGATGATTTTAGTGGTACAACTTACCCTAACTCTGCAATTGAACCTGGAATTGCATATTCAGTGGATATAAATGGTTGTAGCAGACAAGGAAATATAGTAACCATAACTACAGAGCAACCTCACGACTTAAGAGAAGGTCAGCAATTTACTGTACAAAATCTTTCTTCAGATATAGGAGGTAGATTTAATGTTCTAGAAATACTGGACGACAACACTGTGACTTTTGTTTCTGAGGGTGAGGCATTTCCCTACAAACCTGTAGAAACTAAAACAGTTTATATAACAAAACGTTATAGACGCAACAAAGTAATTACTTATACTACTGGCACCGCACATGGTTTTGATGCTGGAGACTACGTAAAAATTACCAATATAAAGGCTACTAAACAACTTGTAAAAGAAGATAAGAAAAAACCAGAAAACAATGTTTATGAAACATATGAATATACTGGTGAATTTCAAGTAATTGACAACATTGGTACTACTCAATTTGGAGTTAGAGCAAATAGTCAAACCGTAGACAGTAAAAAAACAGAAGTCCTTACTCCTAATGGGTTGGCAGTATCTCAGCCTAGGATTAAGGTTGGTTCTTTCGGGCCATTCACTAATAACGCAGACATAGGCATAACTTTTGAAAATGATTTTTCAGGCACTGGTAAGGCTCCATCTCTGATTAGAGGTGACCAAATGCAAACTCTCAACAAAATTTTAGATGGCTATTCTGATGATATTGATGGATTTGATTATAGAATTGATTGTAATTACAACCCAGAAACTTTAAGTTTTGAGAGGGTGTTTAAATTTATACCTAGACAATTTCCAGATGCACCAGTTGATGGTGAAGTGTCACCAATAACTAGATTTGGTGCAGAAAAAAATGTTTTTGAATTTCCTGGAAACGTAAGTAGCGTAGAACTAAATGAAAATGCTGAAAACGCTGCAACTAGATTTTTCACTATAGGTGCAAAAGAAGGTTTGGGTGCGGACGCATACGCACCGCACGCTGCGGCTGCAGCGGAAGATTTGCTAGACGATAACTGGCTACTTTTAGACGAAGATGAAAAAATAGATTCTGAGCCTAGCGAAAATGTTTTATATCAGTGGGCTGAGAGGTACTTGTACGAAAGCAGACCGCCTATGGGAGAAATAACCATATCGGTTAATGGAAGTATTGACCCAGTGGTTGGAAGTTATTACCCAGGTGATTGGTGTTCAATTATTATTGACGATGACTTTATTAGACAACGTTTAGCGAGTGGGCTAGAGCCTCGAACTGATATAATTGTTAGAAAGATTATTAACTACTCTGTAAAAGTAAAAGACGCTCTTGGAGTCCCAGAAGAAGTTTCAATTACATTAGTTCCAGATTGGGAGGTGGACAGTTTTGCCAAGTAAAAGATATAATTCTAAGCGTAGTTTTGGTACTCGATTTAACGACATCAAAGAAACTTTTGAAGTTGTAAATAAGCAGACACCACCAGACCAAATTATCAATGCTGGAGTTGATTACGCTCAACTAGAGGTCAATTCTATTGACTCAACTACCATCAACTATGGTGGAATTTCTGCAAGTAATTTTTCAGAAGTTGCAAAAATTGCTTCTGGCGAATCAAATCAGCGTATTCCTTCCGACTTAACCGATGTTTTGTATTGGCAAGAAGTCGCTTCTGGTCTTCTAGAACTTCACAGGCAAGGATTCCACAACAACGAGGATATTGTTAACGTTGAGGCTACCTCAGAAGGATTGTTGTTTACTCCGACTGTAGACGAGCCAGCAAGAATATATTTGACTGGTCGCCTACCAATCCCTAAAAGTAAAAAAGTGTACGCCACTTGGGAATCAGACAGGTCATGCAGTTTAAGATTAATTTGGTGGAAAAATTCGAATTTAATTGAAGTTACCAATAGTTCCACAATTGCTGGAGTAGCAACTATAACTACTGCAACTCAACATAATTTTGCAGTTGGTCAAGAGATTAGAGTCACTAATTTAGATTACAACTACAACGGTTATCAAACAATTACTGCTGTTGACACGTATACAATTTCATATGCCAGCCCAACTCTCACCGCATTGGACAGCAACATTGACGACGAGCAATGGGAGACCCGTGGTTCTGTAAATTTAGAAGATTACGTATATGAAGAACTAACCGATAAAGAACTGTGGAATGCAAGTTATCGTTCTGCAAACGTATCAAACAAGGTTTTAACTAGCAATATTGCTACTCTAACTACCAATGCATCGCACAGTTTTGTGGTCGGTGACTCTGTTGTAGTTGGGGGAATTGATGATACTTTTAACGGTACCTACAAAATTACTGCTGTCACTGACACTACCCTCAGTTACCAAAAAGAGTCTACAAATGTGTCAAGTACTGCCGTCTCTCCAGTAGTTGAAATTACTTCAGATGACTCTATTTCTGCAACAGAGTATGCAATTTATTTAGAAGTATCTGCTGGCTCAGATGCATTGCTACTAAAATCAGCAAAAGCATTCGAGGTAATTGGTTATGGTGCAAAGGCTCCTTTATATGCAAATGTAAATAATTCTGTTTTGACAAATAACGTTGCTACTCTAACTACTTCCGAAGTTCACGAATTCAAGGAAAATAGTTCCGTAGTGGTGTCTAATGTAGGTTCTCCTTATGACGGCACTCATATTATTATTGGCGGAAATAATGCACCAACTTCAAACACTTTTAGTTATGGTCTTATAAACGCAAACGTTGCATCAGCCGTAGCAAACGGTAAGGCTGTTGCTTACGATGGAAGACAGCACAGTGAACTTACCCCCGACGGACTACGTTTATATGAACCAAACGGTGCTTTAGCCGTAGATTTAACTACTGCTGGAACTTCTGTTTTTAATATCTACAAAAACTCGAATGTAGTGGCTTCTATTGATACTGATGGAAATGCAACTTTTGCAAATATTGATGCAGACAAATATGTACTAAATGGTACTGATTTGGTGGGTACCTTTGCCGACGCTGAGTTTAACGGTTTTGCTTACAATAAATTTAACACAGCAAACGTAGGTGAAATTGAAGTCAACAACTCTTACTTAAACTGGCTTGCTAGAGGTGTAATTTATGAAGGTTATTCCGTACTTGGAAGAAACTTTACGCTCACTACTTCTAATACTTACTACACACTAGCAAGTGGTTATTTTAAAGTAGAAGCAAATCGTTCTTACTCTTTGCAGTTGGATTTTGGTAGCATATTCGTTAACAATCAATCAAATGCTGTTGTAAATACGGTTTTAAAAATGGGCACTGCTCCGTTAATTGTTGGAGGTGTTGAAACTTTTTATTTAAGAAGCATTGTTGGAACTGGCACTGCAACAACACTTGGTACTAAAGCATCTCAGTTTGACAGTGTTGGCTCTGCACTTCCTCAAGTTAGAGTGATTGGAAAAAGAATTCAATCTAACGTTGTCACTTTGCTTTTAGAAGACAATACTTATAGCGGAGTCAATGCTTCTACAAATAATATAATTGGAGTGACTGGAGTTGGCTACCCGTACGATGGCTATGTAACTGCCACAGCAACTAATTTATATACAAGCAATACAGTTTCATATTCTCTTATTGGCACAAGAATGAATGCTGACAGCACTTCAAATTCTAGAGCGGTAACTACTAACTTAGTTGCTGGTTCGAAAACAGTGGTCGTTGCAAATACGGCAGGATTGTACACGGGATTCCCACTAACAAAAGTTTCTGGTACAGGTGCATTTGGAAGTAGTGCAGTTGTAAATGTCGTTACAAATACGACTCACTTTACTACAAACGTGAATCACGCTACTTCTGGAAGTATGACTTTTAGCGTAGTTCCGTTTATAGATACTTCTTCTTCTACAACTGCAAAAGTTGCACCTGAACTTAGTATTACGGCTGGAACATTACCGCCTAATACTCCTATTTATTACACAATTGAAATGTCGTGTATTACTCCAAACGTTAACGTTAGCGTTAGTTACAGTTCTTACCCAGCAAACACTTCTACTACTATGTTTAGCGTCATAGACATAGGTCAAGCAAAGCAAAATTCTTGGACTGCAATGGACGACTTGGGAAGAACTGCTGTAGGCTCTACTGCTTCAGAATTTGGCGGTAGTGGTAGTGGTTATACGGTAAGAGAAACAAAAACCGTAAACGCAAATGAATCTGCTTACTATGACAATTACGGTAAGGGAACTGGAACATCTGACCCTTATGCATATCGCTATTCTTTATACCAAGGAAATCCAGGAACTGCTTCTGGCACTAAAAAATCTGCAATTGGATTTCCTGCATTTGGTCTACCTAGTGGTGCTGTTGTAGAAAAAGCAGAGTTATATTTAAGAAATAGGCACTCTTATTATTCTTCTGGGCTAACTTGCTACATTGGTGCCCACATTGAGGATACTTTAGGCTCTACTGTACCTACTCAGGTAAGTAACACATTTACAAGTACTACAGTTTCTGCTCATTTTGATAAAGGTCAAGGTAAATGGGTTGATGTCACAAACTGGGCTACTCAGATTGCTAGCGGAGCACTAAAAGGTTTCTTAATTGGTCTTACGTCTGGTACAAATACTTGGTATTCAGCCTTAGCCCAGTACGGTTATTTCGATGGTGTAAACCCCACATCCTCTACTGAAGATTTTCCTAGACTAAGAATTACTTACAGATACACAGCGTAGAAAGAATAAAAATGCCAGAAATAATTATTGAAGTTGGAGACTATGTACATGGTCGCCTATACAACGAAGATAGAAGTAATGTAGTCGTTCAAGACTTTGCAGTTAAATCAATTGACGGCACCGTCTACACTGGTGGAGTATTGGATTGCGATACGTCCGCTGGATGGTCTATTGAGTTAATTAGAAAATTTGTTCCAAATTTAAATTTGCCACAGGAATTATCGGAAATTACTGGTTACGATAAATATAATAATAAAATTTACCTTACTGGTAAGGCTCGCGTATGGAGAGACAGTAATGGTGCTCAAATTGACATAGAAACACTTGTAACTTGGGAAAACGGTCACGTCTAATAAGTTTTAGATAGTGGTAGAATTTTTACAAATACTTTGGAAAGATAAATATGCATGAAGTAAAAGACGGCTCAAGAACCCTACAATTTGAGGGGACTCTTCTAGGAAAATCTTCTTCTTATAAAAGAGGTTCTACTAGGTGGATTGAATTTTTTCTATATAAAACCGAAAGTGGCTCTTATGTACTCTCTCGTATTGGAGTATCCCTCGTTTACCATGGAGCAGCCTGTCCTCTAGTTAAAAGATATGGACTACAAGAAATCAGTTTTGGATTAATTGAAAAAGATTCCTTGCCTTGTGAAGATTGTAGACCTTCTGCTGGTGCTGATTTAGTTTTTCCAGAAAAGCACAGATATTGGGCACAGGTAAGCGAAGAACCGTCTGCTGTACTAGATGCTTTATATAAGTATGACCAAGGCGGTGCTAAATATTTGACAAATGTTGCACAAAGACTGCTTGAAACCGCTTCTGACAAAGACTCGGCTATTGAATCTATCTATAGAATAGAAGTGATTCCTTAATCGAAAAGAGTCCAAATGTCTAGTGACAACCAATTTGATATGTCAATGTTTGAAGATGACTTCACTAATCTAGACATGGTTGCCATTCAGTTTAATGAACTGTATAAATCTTTAAAACGCAGTGGGTTTACTGCCGACGAAGCATTAGAAATAGTTGGAATGGTCATGGCAAACAGTATGACTTACATTCCACCAATAAACTATGATGATTTTGACGATAGAGAAATTAGAAACGAATTTAACGACGAAGATGGCGATGATTTCGTATAAGTAGTACAATTTAAAGACAGAATGACAATTAAGGACGTAATATGAGCCTTGCCGATGTGCAACTCAATTTAGTAGACAGCGTAGAAAAAGCCGAAAAGTTTATGACTTGGCTAAGTCAACGTAGACCAATGAACGCTATTGCTATTGACACCGAAACTGGCGAACTTCCTGGACGACCTACCAAAGACGCTTTATCCCCTTGGCACGGAAGACTAAGACTTGTCCAAGTTGGAGATGGCATGACTGGTTGGTCTATTCCTTGGGAAGAGTGGTCTGGTGTTTTTTATGAAGCAATGGATAAATTTGATGGTCAGATAGTCTGTCATAACATTGCCTTTGAAGCCAAGTGGTTTGAGATTCACTCACGTTGGTCTATGCCTTGGCAACGTGCTCACGACACAATGATTATGTCGCAGATTATTGACCCTATTGGTTCGGCTGCACTTAAGAAACTAACTGCTCAGTTTGTGGACTCCAAGGCTGCAGCACTTCAATCTCACTTAGACAATTCTTTGCACGAAAACGGTTGGACTTGGGGGACAGTTCCTGTCAACTTTGAACCTTACTGGGCTTATGGTGCTCTTGACCCTGTGCTGACAATGCGTTTGTTTGAGCAGTTCTGGGAGAAGTGTGGCACTGGTGGAATTTACTCTGTACCTTATGAACTTGAGATGGCAACTCGAAAGATTGCCACTCGCATGGAACTCAATGGTGCTCGTATTGACTTAGATTATTCTCAAAAAAAATTTGATGAACTTACTGCTTATGGAGAAAGTGTACGTAAGTGGGGTCAAGATACTTACGGTATGTCTATTACTAGCAATATTCAACTTGTACGTCAGTTTGAAAAGATGGGTGCTGAAATTACTGAAACCACTCCTAGTGGTCAAAAGTCTGCGTCTAAAGACCAAATTAAAATGTTGCTTCGTGACGGTTCTCCTGAAGTTCAACAGTTGGCTGAAGTTGTTCTAAAGCAACGCAAGGCAGATAAATTGGCAAACACTTATTTTAAGAACTTCCTTGAAGGAAATATTAACGGTATTGTGCATCCATCTATTCGTACTCTTGCTGCACGAACTGGACGTATGTCTATCACCGAACCAGCACTACAAACTTTGCCATCTGGAGATGCAACTGTACGTCGTGCATTCATTCCTAAGGATGAAGACCACCTAATTATTTCTTCCGACCTTGACCAAGTAGAGTTCCGTCTAACTGCTAACTTTAGCCAAGACCAAGACCTAATTAACCTATTCAATGAAGCAGACCGCACTGGGGGAGATGTGTTTACCGAGATTATGCGTCAGGTATACCAAGACCAGACTGCTCAAAAGTCTGACCCTAGAAGAAAACTTATCAAGGGTGTGGTTTATGGGAAATTGTATGGTGCTGGAGTCTCCACTATGGCACTAACTGCTGGAGTATCTGACGCTCAGATGAAATCTGTTGTAGACGCTTTTGACCAGAATTATCCTGGTGTCAGACAGATGGCTCAGGCAATTGAAGATGCTGGAATGAAACGTCTCCGTGCTGAAGGCGTTGGCTATGTAAAAACTAGAACTGGTCGTCGTCTACCTTGCGATGACGATAGAGTTTATTCACTAACCAACTATTTGATTCAAGCAAGTGCTGCTGAAATCTTCAAACAGAATCTAATCAAACTTGACCAAGCAGACCTAACTGAATTTTTAATTGTGCCAGTGCACGATGAAATTGTATTAAATGTGCCAAAAAACAACGTTGAGGAAATTATGGAAACTGTGCGTGAATGTATGACAACTCGTGAAGGTTGGCAGGTACCGCTTACTGCTGGCGTTGATGGTCCGTTTGAGAACTGGGGTTCCAAGTACGATGAGTAAGCGTCTAATTCTGAGCGTTGACCCTGGTAAAGCCAGTGGTATTTGTCTATTTCAATATGACAAAGATAGAGACCCGAGGTTGGTATGGTCTGGGGAGTATCAACAAGAAGAATATGCCGAGCCAATTAGAAGTGCTCTGCGTTCTTCTATGGATTATGGAATTCCTCTTGAGATAGTGTGTGAAAGATTTACTATAAATGCTCAAACAGTTCGTAACTCTCAAGCACCATACTCACTTGAGCAGATTGGAATCCTAAAGCAGATTCTTTTAGACCACAAAATTAATCCAGATACTATTATATTTCAATCTCCAGCAGATGCTAAGGCTATGTTTAGCAACGAAAAGTTGAAAAAATTAGATTATTGGCACAAGGGTGGCGAAGGACACGCTCTAGATTCAATAAGACACGCTCTACTTAGACTTGTCAAAACAGGGTGGGTACCTGCTAAACTATTGAAAGATTAGAGATACTATCAAAAAAAGTTTTTAAACTTTTAAATTTTGTGCTAGTATTTATGTAATGACGAAAGGAATCTCCCAAGTGGCGATAAATGTAGAACTCGACGAGTTAGACAAACACATAATTATCACGTCTGATTGGCGTTTTAAGGAACTCTGTAAGAGTATCCCTGGCTCAACATATGATGCCAAAACTCAGAATTGGAAAGTACCAGTATCTTGGTCTGCTTGTTTGGCTTTACGCTCAACATTCAAAGATGATTTAGTTTTAGGCGAAAGAATTAAGAACTGGGCAGTACAAGAACGCAGTAATCGTATTGACCCTGCCAATGCTCTTCGTGATTTAGAAGTTCTCCCTGATGGTGAGACTGGCAACGAAGATTTATTTCCGCACCAACGTGCTGGTGTTAAGTTTCTGGCTACTGCTCGACAGGCTTTGCTTGCTGACGAGCCAGGATTGGGCAAGACCGCTCAGGCGATTCGTGCTCTGAAGGCAGTTAAAGATGGGGGCGAAGACGTATTTCCAGCCCTCATCGTCTGCCCGAATACTTTAAAAAAGAACTGGCAACGTGAATTCAAAAAGTGGTGGCCCGAAGTCAATGTTCAGGTTATCAAGGGTTCTGCTACTCAGCGTCGTAAGCAGTTTGACGAAGAAAACGTTGACGTTTATGTAATCAACTGGGAATCTCTACGCACTCATTCACGACTAGCACCTTATGGTTCTGTTGCTTTGGCAAAATGTCCAGACTGCGGTGGACACGACGAGCGTGTGACTTTGAATCGTTGTGAAGTTCACCCTAGAGAACTCAACAATCTTGATTTTAAGGCTGTAGTTGCAGATGAAATGCATCGCTCTAAAGAGCCTAAATCTAAGCAGACTCGTGCTTTATGGTCTGCTACTGGAAAGGCTGACATTAGATTTGCTCTAACTGGTACTCCTATTGCAAACAATGTTCTTGATATGTGGGCTATCTTGCATTGGCTTGCACCAGAAGAATTCCCAAGCAAGACTCGTTGGATTGACAGAATGATTAACACGATGCTTAATGCATTTGGCGGAATGATGGTTCTTGGCGTAAAGCCGCATATGGAAGAAGAGTTCCACGCTGCAATCAATCCTCGTATGCGTCGTATGTTGAAATCTCGTGTGTTGCCTTGGCTACCTGAGATGATGTTTGAGCGTCGTGATGTTGAGATGTCAACTAAGCAGAAGAAGGCTTACGAACAGATGCGAGACAATATGATTGCTGAGTTAGAGGGAACTGGAGAATCTGTAGTTGCCCCTAGTGTTTTGACTCAGACTCTACGACTACATCAGTTTGCAAGTTCTTATGCAGAAATCTATGCAGATGAAATTACTGGAGAACCTAAAGTACTTTTGTCAGAGCCATCCTGTAAGGTAGATGCTCTTATGGATGATATTAAAAACGGAGACTTTGGTGAAGACAGCGTTGCTGTCTGTGCTGTATCTAGACAATTGCTGGAGTTGCTAAGTGCAAACCTGACTAAAGAAGGTATTGCTCACGGAATGATTACTGGTGCTCAGGATGAAGACGAGCGTCAAAAGGCAATTGATGATTTCCAAGCAGGTCGTATCAAGTGGATTCTATTCACCGATAAGGCTGGTGGTGTAGGTGTGACACTAACCGCAGCACGCCGTTTGGTAATGCTACAGCGACCTTGGTCGCTTGTAGACCACAAGCAAGCACTTGACCGTGTTCACCGCATTGGTTCTGAGATTCACGACTCTGTTGTGATTATGGACTATGTGACTGAAGGCACAATTGAAGAACGTGTTATTCAAGTTCTTGAAACTAAGGCTGAAAACTTTGAGCAGATTGTCAAAGATAAAGCCAAATTATTAGAGTTGCTAAAAGAAGACAAGGCTGGTACTCTTTAACCATGAATGACGAAAATACACAAGAAGTGAAAAAACCATACACTCTTTCTAACTCCGAGATTCAGGTCTTTAAAGATTGTAGACGTAAGTGGTGGCTTAACTATTACCGTCGCCTACAGCCAAAAAAGAAAGAATTTACTGGTGCACTTGCTCTCGGTTCTCGTATTCACGAGGCTCTAGACCGTCACTACTCAACTGGTCAAGATTTGCTTGAGGCTCACGCTGAACTTGTCAAAAAAGATATGGACAAGATGGTTGCTGAGTATAGAGATACTCACGACTTGGAGGCTGAGGCTGAACTTGGTCGCATTATGCTTGAAGGCTATCTACAGTGGATGGAAGATGAAGGTATTGATGCTGACCTAGAAATGATTTCTACTGAAGAGATTATCTCAATGCCATTGTTTGACGGTGAAGTAGAACTTCAAGGTAAGTTGGATATGCGTGTTCGTAGACGTTCTGACGGCGTTCGTATGTTCCGTGACTTTAAGACTGTTGGTGGTTCATTCTCAGACTTTGCTAGTCAAGCACAGATGAACGAGCAGATTCTTACCTATATGCTTTTGGAATCTGCTCAGAACAAGAATCCTGAAGAGCGTTCCGAGGGTGGCATTTTTACTATGCTGAAAAAAGTAAAGCGTACCGCAAACGCAAAGCCACCTTTCTATGAGCAGATTGAAGTTCGTCACAATGTTTTTACAATGCGTTCTTTTTGGCAACGTATTCACGGAACAATCTCTGACCTGATTGGAGTTAAGAAGGCTCTTGATGCAGGTGCAGACCCTAATTTTGTCGCTTACCCAAGTCCTGGAAAGGACTGCAAGTGGAAGTGCCAGTTCTACACTATTTGTCCGCTTATCGACGACGGTTCTGCCGCCGAAGCAGCAATTAGTGAGATGTATGAGGTCGCCGACCCATACGGTTATTACAAATCAGAAGACGAAAAGAAAGGTAGTGAGTAGACATGTCAAATGTACAGCGTTCTCTTACTCTCATGGTCTATGGCGAATCAAAGGTTGGTAAATCTACCTTTGCAGTCACAGCACCATATCCTCGCCTTATGCTAGACGTTGAGGGTGGACACAGATTCCTACCTATCAATGTCAAGTATTGGGACCCAATGCGTGAAGAGCCACCTGTGGCTGATGGCACTTGGGACACAGTTGTAGTTCAGGTACGTGACTACGACGTCGTAATGAAGGCATTCCAATGGCTTCAGAGTGGCAAGCACCAGTTCAAGTCACTTATCATCGACTCAATCTCTGAGTTGCAGGTTAAGTGCATGGACAACATCGCTGGTACAGAGCAGATGAAGATGCAGCAGTGGGGCGAACTACTTCGCCACATGGGTGCTCTACTTCGTGACTTGCGTGACCTAACGATGCACCCTACTCAGCCACTTGAGGCTGTAGTACTTACCGCCATGGCTCGTCGTGGTCAGGATGACCGTATGCATCCTTACCTACAGGGTCAGTTGGCTGTACAGGCTCCATACTTCTACGATGTTCTCGGCTATATTGCAATCGAGACCATCCAGAATCCAGACCCAACTCAGTTGCCTTACAAGGCACGTCGTATGTACGTGGAACGTACGGATGAAGTTGAGGCTGGAGAACGCGTACAAGGTCGTCTTGGTCAGATTGTTGAACAACAAAACCTTGGCGTTGAGCGTATGCTCGACATGATTTTCGGTGAAAAGACCGAGAAAAAGAAGTCTGCTTAGAACCCTAAGCGGATAAGTAAACCCAATCTATAAATTAAGGATAGGTGAGTGCTATGAGTAGCATTAACTGGGGCGATTTAGTAAAGGATGCTGGCGAGTCTGCTAGCGGAAATTACGAGCCGTTGCCCGACGGCGATTACGAACTGAAGGTAATTGAGGCATCTGCCACTGTTTCACAGAGTGGTAAGACAATGTTCAAGATTACAACTGAAGTGCAAGGCGGACCTTTTAACAAGCGTCGCGTCTGGGATAACCTAGTTATCTCTCCTGAGAACAAGAATGCTCTTGGTATCTTCTTCGGTAAGATGGCAGCACTAGGAGTTCCTCGTGAGTTCTTCTCAAACAACAACCCAACTAACGCTCAGGTCGAACAGGCAATCCTGAACAAGACCTTCCGTGCAACTATCGGTAAGCGTACTTGGAACAACGACGTGAAGAACGAAATCAAGAAGTATCACGTTGGTGTTGGACTGGCTCAGGCTACTGTTGCTGGTGAAGTTTCTACTCCACCTGCTCCACCTGCTCCACCTGCTCCACCTGCTCCACCTGCTCCACCTGTGGCTACTTCAGCCCCAACTGACGCTCCTTTCTAGGTCAAAACACTAATTTAAGGGGGCATCGTTTGCTAGTATTAGTGAGCGATGCTCCCTTATTTATTGAGGTAAATATATGTCAAAAATTTTTTTAACTGGTATGTCTGCACAGCAAGCATCTCCTTCTTTAAATTCAAAGTCTCTTAGTTTTGCTGGTTTAGTGCATTCAGCACTTATTGATGCTGGTCACGAAGTTGTCTGGGCTAGCCCAAGCGTGTATATGACTGAAGATGCATTAAATGAATTTGATGCAATATTGGTAGGTGTATCTCCTATTACAAGTATGAGTGCCAATAGATTGTATGGTGCACTAAACGTAATAAAAACTATGTGGGGTTCAAGTAAACTTACTCTTTTTGTTGATACACCTACTCCTAGTCAAATAGAAGTTGGTCTCAAATCTGTAATTACCAATCCTGATAGTTTGATTAAGCCATTTTTTTCTTATCGTAAAGAATACTCAAATGTTGTTGCAGACAAAAAGTTGTTCAATAATGCCATAGATTGTATAAACACCCTATACAACGAAGATTGGGGAAAAACCATCTATGCACAACTTCCTTGGAAATCTTTAGATTCTGTAAAAATTTCTAAAAATGCAAAAAAGACTTTGATTGGCTTAAATTTAGATTCTTATGTTATTTCTGAACTAAATGAAAAAGAGGACAGGGCTAACAAGTGGGTTTATGATGATAGTAACTCTCCTTGGTATAAAAATCAGATAAAATTTTTAAATTTGCCTACATCACCAATGAAAATAAATCGTGGAAGTTACGATAATGACGTTATGGGTCAAATTTTACGCTCGGTTGGTGTCTTCATATCGCCAGATAAAAGAGATGGAACTGGTTGGAACTACAGATATGTTCAATCATTAAATGCTGGCACTCCTATAATTACTGACTGGAAAGAAAGCAGTGTTTTGGGTGAAGCGTGGTCTGTTTTAGCGTATAGCATAGAAGAAATGAGCCAGAGTAAGCGTAATCTGATTGCTCTTGCTCAAAAAGAATCTTATTTGGCAAATATCCCTAATAAGAAAAACGCACTTAAATTACTAGAATTTACACTAGGTATAGGAAAATAAAATGTCAAAAATTAATGAAGACTGGGTAAGAGAGCAATTTGCTCAAGCACAAGTAAAACTTGGAGTAGGTAATGCTGTCCTTAAATTGCTACAGGCTTGGCGTGACATCTCTATCAAGGAAAGTGACATCCCAGAAGTAATAACTATTTTTTCCAAGTTGATTAAGGGTCATTCTTTAGCAAAACAGCAGGAAAACAATGGTATATGGGTTCCAGTAAGACGTGGAGACATAAAAGTAACTGATTATGTCAGAATCAAGGCTGATGCTTTTGATGGAGAACTAGGCATGATTCACAATGGTAGAGAAGGAGTGGTTACAGCAATACGCTCTGGAGATATCATTGTAAAAACTACAGACGATAGAATTCCGCAATTAGACGGTGCTCATTATTCCCCAGATAAACTAGAAAAGATGGTTAAGTGATTAGAGAAAAACTATATCTAACTGTTCACGGTGCTAATCAAGTTGAGATAAAAAGACGTGTTCTTCAGATTGCAAGTGAGTATTTTGGAATTGAAGTAGAGCAAGTGGAAAAAAACTTAGACGTAGAACTAGATGTCACTGCTTTAGAAGGTAAGCCAGAATCGTTTTCTGCAAATGCTTATGTGAGGGTAAGGCACTAATGCCAAATTCTGACTACACAAACAAGCCTTGGGCTGCTTCTGTAATTAAAAAAATGCAACCAGCAACTGCTATTGATTTTGGTGCTGGCGAAGGTATTTATGGTCAGATTATAAAAAAGTACTCGCCAAACACATATACAGTTGGCGTAGAAATTTGGGCACCTTACGTTACACAGTTCAAATTAGACAAAACTTACGATGAAGTCTGGGTCTGTGATGCAAGAATCTATCCACACTTTAACTATGACTTAGTGATACTTGGAGATATTCTTGAGCATATGAGCAAAGAAGATGCCATCAATCTTTGGGAAAGGGTCTCGAAGCAAGCGAAGTATGCTTTAATATCTATGCCTATTATCCATTTTCCTCAGGGTCATATTCACGGCAATCCTTTTGAAAAACACGAAAAAGACGACTGGACTCACGAAGAAATCTTAGAAACCTTTGGTGGAATTGTTGCTCACGAAACTTTTGAAATTACGGGCATATATCTTGCAAAATTTTAATTTTTATGTATAATGGTTATATAACGACAGAAAGACAACATTATGCAAACATTTGTACCGCTTACCAGTTCAGTTGACGACATTGCCAAGGTGCTTGACAACAAGCGTCTTAATAAGCAAGCCCTTGAGGGCTGGCAGATTCTTATGACTCTGCTTGAACTAGACCCACAAGGAAATCACCGTAAACCAAAAGGCTGGGTAAGTCACCCTGCTGTAAAGATGTGGCGTGGGCACGAGATGGCTTTGTTTATGTACATCTACGCAATGGTTGAAGAATGGAAGTCTCGTGGCTACAAGTCAACTATTGCTACCAAGGCTTGGAACACTGTTCAAGTTGCTATGGAGAAAAAACTAATTACCGAAGAAATCACGGCACCTGCTTGGCTTGAGAATAGTCAACTTTTTGAGCAAATAGCGTCTAGCCACAGACTAGCCCTACTTAACAAAGACTACGAGTGGTACTCACAGTTTGGTTGGAATGAAGACAAAGGCGTTCGCCCTGAGTCTTACGAATACGTCTGGCCCGTAGTTTAAATAATAAGCGTGTCGCATTAAATTTATTTATAACAATGTATAATTAATACATTGTATGAAAGATTCACGAATTGGCGAAACCCTGTGGAGTGAATGGACTGGTAATTATTACCCCATCACTTCTAAATCCACTATTGTCTTTTTCACAGAAGAGCACGTGGACGTTGAACATGATGTAGTCAAACGTGCATTAGCGTCTACAATCCAAAGGGGCGGTCATACAGACTCTCTTGGTCAAGCATTTGCAACTTTAGACTCTTGTTCTGTTGAACAAGGCTACGTTGGAATTATTGATGGAGACACGGAATTTTCCCTATGTGACATTAACGGAATGACAATCTATGAAGACACGGTAGAAAAGGTTATTCCAGTCACTTGGGTGAATATTAATGTCAGATGATTTCAAAGATATGTCCTATCAAAAAGATGGGCTTTGTGCTAAAAAAGAAAATAAAGAATACATGGACTTCTTTTTTTCTGACAATCCAGAAGAAACAAATAAGGCAAAAAATTTGTGTTTTGCTTGTCCAGTAAGGAAAGACTGTATTAAATATGCTTTGGAAAGCAAGCAGATTTGGGGTGTATGGGGTGGAAAAGATGAAAATGAAGTTCGTAGAACTTTATCTGTCGATGCTAATGGTGATGAATATCGCAGAGGTCGCTATCCTCAGTGTGGCTACTGCTCTGCTCGTACTAGCAAATTAAAAACTTATATTGTTAATCTCACGGGTGGTGGTAGATGGACTACTGCTCGTATGGTTGAATGTACCGAGTGTGGATTTAAATGGCGTAGTCGTACCAGTGCTAATGCTGTAAATGCATATCACCAAGAACGTGAAGAAAAAAAGTTTAAGAAATAATTCTCTTTTTTAATTCTGTTGTACTAATTCCATTTGTATATGGAAGAAATCCAAAACCTATGCTGTGCTCTTCTAGCCACTCTCTAGTGAAACCCATTTGTTTCATGTAGTCTCGGTCACACCAGTCTGTACCAGTAACTACAAAATCTGCTTTGCAATCTAGAATGACTTGCCTAGAGTCTTCGTTCCCGTAATTTTCAACTACTACGTCTACGTATCTACAGGCTGAAACTACTTCCATTCTTTCTTTTAAAGACATTACTGGCTTTTGACCTTTAAATTTTTCAACAAAACTGTCTGAGTTTACGGCTACTATCAAGACTCCGTTTTCACCAGCCATATCTTTTAATCTCTTTAAAAGTCTTACGTGACCAGAGTGAAATAGGTCGTAGGTTCCACCACTATAAATTCTTAATCCCATTTAAATCTCTAATTCTTTGTAATTTGCGTAAAAATCTTCTACGGACAAAGTTTTTGGTTCTCTAAATAACTTATTAATTTTTTGAACGATGTCAATGTATTTATCTCTACTGTATCCATGAACTTTTTCTAAGTACATTGAAAAGCCGTTTATAGTTATTGAACCCTCTTCGGATGCTCTTTGTTTATTATAACTACTTGAAATTGGATGTTCTAATTTAACGTTGGCATCTCTGTAGCAATATTTATTGTTATAGATTGCATAAGCAGAAATAGCGATATCAATCCCCCACCCACTAAACATTTTTTCTGACTCTATAAGATTGCTATCTATAGATGACCATTGATAGAAGTCATTTAGCACAATGCAAACTTCTCTACTAAGTGCAAAATGAATACCGTTAGTGCAAGTAGTCAAATATAAATTTTCATACTTAATTGATTGTCTTATGTAAGAACGTTCCCCAGACCAGTCGTCGTATGTGGCGTTTGGTGCAAAAGCAACTAAATTTGGATTTTCAGAAAAAATCTTTTCTATGTATTTTGTATATTCAACGTAGTTATCGTATCTAGCATCTCCAGCACTAAATATAAAAACTTCAGCATCAGTAGATAAAAATTCTTTTACTGCGTTAAAAAAGTGCCTGTAATACCTTACGTCTTCTTTTCTTTCCCAGTGTTCTGTGACTTCTGGCTGTGCAGACACATTAAAAAACTTATGGTCTATCTCCCCATAAAGTTGTTCACTTATGTTGATGCAATTTTTTATTGCACCATCCCAAGCGATTATGTAAGTTTTGCTTTTCACGACTACCTTACTGGCAGTACGCTAATGTTTTCTCGTGGGTCATAATCTCCACCAAGAACCATAGTCAATAGTCCAGGTTTTGATTCTAGACCTGCACGGTCACGGAACCACTCTGAACCTGGGTCAGTAGTTGGGCACTGACACCAAAGTCTGTCACCAATATCCATAGTTCTAAAATTGTGGAAGTGACCAGAGACCCAAACGTCTGCACCTCCTAATGCGGTTTGACCTGCTGCTTGACCAGATAAATATTTAAGGACGTTGTTTTGATTTGCTTGGTGTCCGTGAAATAGACCAAGCATACATCCATTTATGTCTACCGTTAGTGTTTGATGACCGTGTGATGGATAACGAAATTCTACGTGTTGCAGAGCAGGATTCTCAGCACAAGCGTCTTGTACTGACGATGCAATTTCAACGTTCCAGCCATCAGCAGGGTCTGCTGCAACCTGACGAGTTACCTCGTCGTGGTTTCCGTTAATCACTGGAACAATCATTCGTTCGGCTAAAGGTGCTAGTGCTTTAATCTGTGCCATAAGCAAGCGACGTGCAACACGAACTTGCTCGGTAAGTCCAAGGTCAGATGATGCTAGACCTTGTAAACGTCCATTTTGAGAAACGTTACCTTCTACGTGGTCTCCTGGTAGACCTAAAACAATAGTTCCAAGAGACAGTCCCATCTTTTGTAGACCTTTGAATCTTGCTACTGATGCACCAGTAAGATATAAAATTCTTTCAATTGATTGCTCTGTACCACCAGAGCCAGTTTTTTTGCCAATCTGTTGGTCGCTAGGGAAAACTGAAAAAGCACCACTTCCAGTTGAAGTTTTAATTCCAGTTTGAGGACGCCACTTTTTTACTTCATCAATTAATTTTTCTGCATCCAATTGCTCTGATTGTGCAATTCCAGATGGAGTCAAACTTACACGAACTGACTCAAGCCACTCTCCAGAATGAGTTTGCCAACGTGAGCGACGCAGAGAAGTTACTGCCCACGCCAGTGGGTCTAAGTCAAATTCTTTGAGAACTTCTTCTGCATCTGGAATTTGTCCAGCAGGACGTGGCTTAGATACAACAAAACCACCCTTAGTGTCGTCAACATCTAAGCGTGGTCGCCATTCTTCTGGAGTATTTAATGCTTTTATGTCAGAGCCAGATTTACCTGGTTCTGAAAACTCTTTTAACTTGTCTGAAATTCCCAATTTTATTTAGCCGTTCTCGTGCATGGACATTCATATCTTCTATGTCTATCTACTGCACTGTTTGATACGTCGAATCCTTCTTCTCTAAGAATCCTAGCAATTTGGACATTTGATACCTTATTAGGGTCTGAGTCTGAGACATCTAAAACTGTCTTGAGACTCTCTCTATCTTCTTTAGAAAGTGATTCTGATACCAGTATTACGCCTATTTTGCACAATCTAGTAGATGTGTTTTTTGACGCACTGTTGAGTTTGTCAGACAGCGACATTTGTACTCCTTCATGTATCTTATGTCTTTACAAATACTACCTGTTTTTTTAGAAACTATATTGTTTTTTTAGAGCGTGTCCTTCTTGGCTTAGTTTCTGGATTTTCTATAGTAAGACCAGCGGAAGCAGTTACTAAGGTTGTAATCAGTTTTACTTCGGCATTTAGTGAGGTAACCGACTTGTCAATGTTATTTACTCGGTCAGCAAGCGAAGAGCCACCGTTCTCCCAAAGTTGATGCTCTACTCGGTCAAGACGTTCTGCAATTGTTCTACCGTTTTTATCTAAACCGATTGAGTCACTAATTTTTTTAGCGAGTCTATAAATTGCTACCAAGGCACCGACGATTACACCAACTGCTGTAATTACCGCTGCTATTGTGAAAATTGAATCTTGCAACATCCCTAATCCATACTCCAGATTTACCTTATAATTATAACCTCAGGTAGTGCAATCCTATTTATATAAAGGCACAAAAAACACATTCGCAAATACAGATAATTTGTCGTCTCTAGATGCTAATATGGATTCTCTAACGGAAGGTTTGCTATGCAAAGACAGAAAAAGACAGCGTGGGTGTTTGGCTAAATGTCAGTTTCTCCCAAGTCCGAACACTTACAAAAGATTTTTAATGGTGCAGTCTGGTACGCCAAAAACGGCTGGAAAATTTTACCCTGCTACGGTATCAACGACAGTGGTCGTTGTACTTGTAATGGCTCGCACACAGAGCCAAAGGATATTGGTAAGCACCCAGCAATTGGTGAATGGCAACTTCGTGCTACCGATGACCAAACCGTAGTCTCTGATTGGTGGACTTCTACTCCTGATAGAAATATTGGAGTTAATTGCAAGCCTTCTGGATTCTTGGTAATAGACATTGACCCACGCTCTGGCGGTATTGAGTCGTTTGAAAAGTTTGAAGAACTTGTTGGTGCCTTACCTCCAACCGTGGAGGCTCTGACTGGTGAGTATAACCACAATGGTAAAGCCGTTCGTGGTAGACATCTCTACTACAAAGTAGAAGCAAATGAGCAATTGCTTGGAAATCTAAAATCTGCTGATTTACCTGGTATTGACATTAAGCACAATGGTTATGTTTTAATTGCCCCATCACGCCACTTCTCTGGAGTGACTTATGAGTGGGCTGATGGCAAGGCTCCATGGCAAATTGAAATGGCAAATGCTCCAGAAGAATTACTTAATTCTCTTCGCAAACGTAGTCGTCGCTCAGGCACTTCGCTTGGCTCTACTGACTGGGATTGGATGTCTGAACTTGACTTTGGTGGGAGTGAAAGAGTTGACATCTCTAAGATGCTTGAAGAAGGAATCAACGAAGGTTCTCGTGCTGTAGACATCTACAAGTTGGCTTGTGCAATATCAAACAAGTTTGGCGTAGAAACTCCTGAAAAGCGTTTAATGATTGAGACAATGATGATTCGTTTCAATCACGAAAAGGTTCGCCCTCCAATGGATTTGGAAGGACCTAACTCTTTACTAATGCACACACGTCGTGCAATGGATTTTGTCGCCGACAATCCTGTGACATTTAAGTTGTACCCAGAGTTAGAAAACTGGGTGAATCGCTCTCAGGCTGAGACTAATGCAACTTTGGCTTCTGCAAATACTCCTGCTGTAAATACTTCTGACCCTGATGATTGGGAAGACTTTAGTAGTCTTCCTGGAACTGTTGGTGGCTCGGTTGCTGAGGCTACCAAAAATGGAATGTCTATTGCAGATGCGTTTAGTTCTGGAAACATCGACATACCTAGAGACCCTGACGCCATATCCGAGGCTGAGGGTGGAACTCCTGGTAAGCGTACTCTATCTGATATCGGTAATGGACGTCGCTTAGTTGATTCTTTTGGTAATGCAATTCGCTACACTCCAGGAATCGGTTGGTTTATTTGGGATGGTCAGTACTGGCGTCCAGATGCAGAAGATTTAGGTATGCATGAACTTGCTAAAAAACTTCCGCCAATTATTGCTACTGAAGTTGTTCATTACTCAGACCAAGATAAAAAGAATGAAGTAATCAAGTGGGCAAACAACGCTAAGTCAAATTCTCGTTTGAACGGTGCTATTGAGAGTGCAAACTCAGACCCTCGTATTGTTACTGCTGTTGAACGCTGGGATGGAGATGAATACCTATTCGGTGTGCAAAACGGTGTAATTGATTTGCGTACTGGTGAACTACTTCGTGGGCGTCCAGATTTGTACATCACAAAGCGTGCTGAAGTTGCTTACACAGCAGGATTGAGAAATGTTCGTTGGGAGCAGTTCATAGATTATGCAACTGGTGGCGACAAGGAACTTCAAGAGTGGATTCAGCGTGCAGTTGGGTACACACTAACTGGTCTAAATAATCAAGACCTTATGTTCCTTGTATATGGTCCTCCTGGTTCTGGTAAGAACACATTTGTTGAAGCAGTTGTAAAAGCAATGGGAACTCAGCAATACGCATGGCCCTTAGATTCAAGCATCCTTGCTGATAACGGTGGTGCTACGAGTAGCACTGACTTGTACCACTGGGCAGAGTTGCGTGGTCGCAGAATGGTTTGGGTAGACGAGTTGCCAGAATCAGAACGTATTAAAGAGAACGCAATTAAAAAGTTGACTGGTTCATCTGAAATTTCTGCTCGTTCTCCTGGTGAGAAGCCGTTTACATTTAAGGCTCAGGCTAAGTTGTGGATTACAACTAACCACCGTCCGATGATTAACGATGATGCTATGTGGCGTCGTATTCGCCCTATTCCTTGGAGCAACGTACCTGAGTCGCCAGACCCTGACCTAAAGGCATATTTGTTTGACCCTGAAGGTGGATTGCCAGCAATTCTTTCTTGGGCTGTTGAAGGTGCTATCAAGTATTTAGGTTCTTCTGCTCGTGACCCATTGGGTTGGTGTACTGCTGTAAAAGATGCAGCGGAGGTGTATCGCAAGAATGAAGACCGTATTGGATTATTCTTAGACGAAGAAACTAAAGAATCTGATGGAGGCTCTCTATCAGTTAAGGCTTTGTTCTCTGTCTATCGTATGTGGTCTGAAGACCGTGGTGAACGTCCTATGACACAGATTGCATTCAACCGCAAATTGTCTGACCGTGGATTAAATATTGTTGGTCACGGTTCTAAGGCTATTATAAACGGAATGATTTTACTACCTCGTGCTGTGCCATCGGCTGAAGTTGACTGGAGCATGGCGACACGATTTGCTAGCAACAATTTTTAGTGGGTTGATGTAGTATAAAAACGTGTCTTGGGAGAGACGCACATCGGGGGGTTAGGTAATCCCTATGCCTAATCCCCCTTCTAATTTTTCAACAAGGAGAATAATGAAGATTACAATTGCCACCCCAATGTACGGTGGAATTTCTAAAAGTGTTTATGTAGCCTGTCTAAATGAACTAATGAGCAAACTAAATGCTGCTGGTCACTCTGTAACTCATTCGTCAATTACTAATGAAAGTCTTATTACTAGAGCAAGAAATACTTTGACTCATATGTTTTTAAAGAGTGACAGTGATGCACTGCTCTTTATTGACGCAGACCATGGATGGATTTCAGACGATATTGTAAAGATGGTCAACTCAGGTAAAGACCTGATTGGTGCTATCTATCCAATGAAGTCAATCAATTGGGATAATGTCCACGCCGCAGCAATTTCTGGAAAACCTGCTAGTGAACTTTCTCTATACTCTGGAAATTTTGCAATTAACTTCTTGCCAGAAAATCAGGAATTTAGGGGAGACGAACCTTTTAAGGTTCGAGACATTGGCACTGGAATGATGTTTATTCGTCGTAATGTATTTGAGACGGTTGCCCCACTATGTAAGAAATACAAAAACAACTCTCCTAGTCAGGACATTGCTATGGGTGAAGAAATGGTTGAGTATTTCCCAACAATTATTACTGAGGAGCCAGAAAGTATTTTGCTATCTGAAGACTATGCTTTTTGTCACTTATGGCGTCAGACTGGACACAATGTCTACGCTGCACCTTGGGTAAGAATTACTCACGCTGGTGAATATAACTTCTCTGGATTCTTCCTTAGAACTCTTGAAATTCAAAATCAAATGGCTGTCGCTCAGGGTGATGTAAATCCACTAGATAAGGAAGAGGGGTTTACAGTAAATACCCCTAGCCATCCTGTGGACGTACCATTGAGTCAAGCAGATTCTTTACAGTCGTTGGATGCCATTTTCGATGATTCTGAGTCGGAATCTGGTCTCGATTCAGACCATCAGCAATCTGACGAAACGACTGACCAGCAGAACGCTCAAGATAAATCCTAGCCTTTACCTCTTCTGAGGTTTTGTTCTTAGGACCCATATCCACGCCCCAAACGATGCCACGCTCACGGCGGTCTTTATGCACGTCTTTTTGACGGGCAGCAATAATGCCTCGTTCCATCTCTGCTAGAGCAGACATAATTGTGACTACGAAGCGTCCCTGATAAGAAGATGTATCTAGGTTTAGGTCTAGCATTACAAGACGCCAGCCTTTAGTGTTGGCTCTGTCAATGATGTTCAGAAAGTCCTTCGTAGAGCGTGCTAAACGGTCTATACGGGTCACAAAAAGAGCGTGGGCTTCTCCGTTATCTAGTCTCTTTAAGGCGTTTGTGAGGGCAGGGCGACCCGAAATAGACTTACCTGAGCGACCCTCTTCCCTCACTAATTCATACTCGGTGAAGCCAGCCAATTCCGCTGCTTGCTGTAACTGTCGCTCTTGAACATCTAGGCTAACTCCGTCATTTACTTGAAGTTGAGTAGATACTCTGGCGTACAGAAGTGCAATCTGTGACATAAGGTCTCCTAGTTATATAATAATGTACTATTTTTGTACAGATTAATTCGCTAAAAATGCTGTATAAACTTAATCCTAAGTTTAGACGTTTTAGGGGAGAGCGATTAAAGGTGGGTTGGTTCTTCGAACGCAGTTAGCGACGTAAGTGGGTAACGCCAGCCACCAATGTAAGAGTCTTCGAACGAGTCATTTCCGATAACATCATTAGCCATCACCCAGCCGTAGATTTCTACTTCGGAGAAGTACTCGGAGTCTGTGACTTTACAGCCCACGATTGCCTTGTCAGCATCCTTACGCCAGATTGGTACTTCGTCATAGGTTCTTACAGTGCGAACTTCAATGTTGCCACCGACGTCTGGTAAGTCCTTACGAAATGGGTGCATCTCATTTGGATACCAAGGAAGGTTGAATGGCTTTTTAGTTAACTTTGCCACAGCGTACTCGGCAACAATGCTTCGTATGCTTGCTTGAAGTTCGTGCTCTAAGCGACCATCCTTCTTGCCTTGAGCATAGTTTGGTCGGTCTGTGCTATTAAACTTCATTAGCCATCGATTGACAGCAATATCCGTACACATTCTTATTTCGTCTTTTGTCAGTTGTAATTTGTACATGTTGACATCCTACCAGAGAAACAGAAAACCCGCCTAGCGAACTAGACGGGTCTTCCACGAAAGGAGATGACAATTAATAACCAATTAACAATCAACATCAGTTACCTGACTTTTAAAGACTAGCACATATTTCTAGAAATTGCAAAATATTTTAATAAATTATTTGACAATATTTACTATTATATCTCCATATAAGCCAGCCTCTTCAGTAAGCCTCTTTTCGGAGATTAGTGCGTATTCAGGATTTAACTCAATGCCTATGTAGTTTCTGCCATTTTGTAGTGAAACTACACCAGTAGTGCCAGAACCAGAAAAAATGTCTAAAACTGTATCGTTTGGCTGTGAACCTGCTAAAACGCAAGGCTCTACAAGTTCTGTAGGGTAAACAGCAAAGTGTGCACCCTTAAATGGTTTTGTATTTACGCTCCACACCGAGCGACGATTACGTTTACCGCTGAGGCTATCTTCACGTACAGCCTCGTGGTCATAAAAGTATTTAGGACTCTTGCTTAAGAGAAAAACGTATTCGTGAGCCTTAGTTGGTCGGTCTTTTACTGGCTCTGGCATAACGTTTGGTTTGTGCCAAATAATATCGCTACGCAAATACCAGTCATCAGCCTGTAAAGCAAGAGCAACTCTCCAAGGAATACCAATTAGGTCTTTAGATTTTAATCCTTCAACTTTATTATTTAAAGCAATCGATTGACCGTTACGACCATTGGAATATTTAGGGTCTTTGTAGTCTCCCTTGTTTCCAGTTCCAACATAAGAATCCCCAAGATTCAACCAAACCGTGCCATTGTCTTTTAGGACACGTCTGACGTCACGAAAAATCTCTACTAAATTCTCTATGAACTCGTATGGAGTATCTTCCTGACCTAACTGTCCTTCAGAACCGTAGTCACGCAATCCCCAGTATGGTGGGGACGTGATGACAGTTTGAACTGATTGGTCTGGTAGTAGGGCTAACGCCTGACGTACGTCTCCGTTTAAGATTTGAGCAGTGTTCATTGGTTAGATGGTACTACAAAACTAAAAAATAACCTAGCAATTGACGTGCGACAATTATTGTATATGGGACAACAAAATAAAGTGCCAGACCCTTACAGGTGTGAATCTTGTAATAAGCATTTTGTCGTCAGTCTTCTCGCTCGTTGTTGCGAAATGAAGCACGATGGTGCTGTCTTTGAGAGAAGACCTGAGCAAGAGCCTAGACCTAAATCTAATAAAAAAACTAAAGATGTTTAGTAAACTATTATGAATGAGTACCGATAACCTAGTTCAAAAATCCGTAGCGTATGGTGGCAAACTTGCACCCTTAGTTATCTCTGATGGTCTAACTTCTGGAACTGGGCTAATGAACCCGTCTGTTTTTGTCAATTCTAAAAATGAGATTTTTGTAAATCTGCGTCATGTAAATTACACGCTATATCATTCAGAAAATAATCAACGGTTCAATAGCAAGTGGGGGCCGATGTCCTACCTACATCCTGAGCAAGACCAAGCACTTCGCACAACTAACTACATTTGTAAGTTAGATGGAAACTTGTCTATGGTCGGACACGGAGTAGTTGATACTTCAGAACTGGATGTAAAACCCTTGTGGGAATTTACTGGTGAAGAAGATTGCCGTCTTGTTGAGTGGGATGGTAAGTATTACATTATTGGAGTAAGAAGAGATACAACAACTCACGGTGAGGGTCGTATGGAACTTAGCGAGATTACTATCAACGAGGAGACTTGGGAAGTAAAAGAAGTATCTCGTATTCGCATTCCTGCTCCTGGAGCAAACAATTCTTACTGCGAAAAAAATTGGATGCCGATTTTAGATAAACCATTTCACTTTGTAAAGTGGACTTCCCCGACTGAAGTTGTCAAAACTTACCCAGAACTTCCTGCTCGTTGCGAGCAGGTTATGTTGAATCAAGGACTTACTCCACCTAAAGACCAGCGTGGTAGTTCGCATGTTGTTCGGTGGGGAAATGTCTATATTGCTATCACTCACGAAGTTGATTTGTTCAAAAACTATCTTGACCAAAAAGACGGCATTTACAGACATCGCTTAGTTATTTGGGATGAACAGTTCAACCTAATTGGGTTATCTCCTAGACCGCTTACATTCTTAGAAGCAAGAGTGGAGTTTGTCGCTGGTGCTGCTAAGTATGGAGACGATTTATTGATTAGTTTTGGTGTTCAAGACAACGCTGCTTTTATTTTGAGAACGCCTAGGCTTGTTGTTGAGGAACTTATTTTGGAGGCATTGACTTATGAGTTCTAATGAGATTATTGAAAGACTTGTTGTTGAGGCTTCTAATGACCCACTCAATCCTAAGAAAAACTTTGATATTGCCGTTGAGTATGAAAAGTTAGGTCAGACGGCATCTGCTGTTGGATTTTATCTTCGTGCTGCGGAATACGGCTATGAAACTGAACCTCTTATTGCCTATGCTTCTTTACTTAGAATATCTATCTGCATTGAGGGTCAGAAAGATAGAAGGAATACTGTCTCTAATGTAATTCTTCAAGCAATTGCTCATTTACCAAAAAGACCTGAAGCATATTTTCTTTTGTCAAGATTTTATGAAAAAGATGGAAACTGGCAGGAGTGCTACACCTACGCAAGCGTTGGCTTGATGGTGTTGGACAATCCTTTAGTTCGACTTCCCGTTGGTATCGATGGCTATCACGGAGACTATTCTTTAGAGTTTCAAGTTGCTATGAGTGCTTGGTGGATTGGTCGAAAAGACGAAAGCATAAAAAGACTACAAGAACTAAGTCTTAGGGAAGATTTGAGTGTTGTTTATAGGTCAGCAGTTTTTGATAATTTGATAAAGGTTGGCATCTAATGTTGCTATTTGATATTGGAGCAAATAGAGGCGATGCCACTATTGCTGGGATTGAGAAAGGCTACAAAGTTATTGCTTTAGAGCCAGCACCTAGAGTGTTTGCTGAGTTGGTTAGAAATTTTATTTATGAGCCTAATGTTGTACCACTCAGACTGGCAGTGTCAGAGACTGGTGGGGAGCGTATTGAGTTTTATGAATGCGTAGAAGATGGTCTATCTACTATGGAAAAGTCTTGGCTGACAGACCCAACGATGCCGTACAACGGTAAAGAATTTAGAACTATCTATGTCAATACCTGCACTATGGATTGGTTGGTTGAACAGTATGGTAAGCCTGACTTAATCAAGATTGATGTTGAGGGGGCGGAGTGGTCTGTACTTCGTGGTATGACTAAACACTCTGGAAAGATTGCTCTTGAATGGACTCAAGAAACAATGGGCGAGCACAACAAACAATTGCAATATTTAAAATCAATTGGATATACAAAATTTAAATTTCAATTTATTGAAGACCACTTGCTAGAGCCAGAAGAAGACTGGCGACCAATAACTAAAAATGTAAACCTTGAGTTTATTCGCAAAGAGCAAGAAGAGTGGTGGACTTTTGATGGATGGAAGCGTTCTAACCTAAGACCAACTGCTGATGTTGGAATGCTTTGGGTTATCTAGCCTAGAATTGCTTCGATTTCTTCTTCGGTAAGACCGAGTGCTCGCAGTTTTGCTAGGGCAGATTGTCTAGTTGCTAATGCTTGTGCTTCTTGTTCTGCCGCTTGCTCTCTAATAGCAATTTCTTCTGGTGTTTCATCTCTTTCAATTATTTGACCAGTGGTGCAGTTTAGTTCGATTATTCTATTCATTAGTTTATTCCGTATAGATAGGCGGTTCCAGTGGCTGAAGTAAAACTTCCAGCACCAGCCGAAAAGGTTATTGAAGTAATAGCAGCACTTGTTGATGCGATTCCCCATCTTGAAGATTGTGCTGATGCACCAGTTGAACCTGATATCCACATAGTAGGTCTTGTATTTGCATAATTTGGTATCTCTATTGTTATCATATCTCCTGCTGTCGGTGCTCCAGAACTTAGTGCAATTGATGTTCCAGCAGTGGCAATAGTTGCTGTTGATGAGCCTGTGTTGTAGTGAGTGGTTGCCACTGTAGCACCACCATTAACAGTCATCTGTAAGTTTCCAGTAATTGACCCGATGTTTGTAAAAATTATCTGAACAATAAGTTTTTTGTATGTTCCTGGAATTGAAGTAAATGAAGGTGCTGCTCCAGAGAAAGCAAGTGGAGTACCGCTACCTGAAACAGCATTGTATGTTCCTGTCACTCCTTGTGCACCAGTTGCACCTTGTGTCCCTGTTCCAGTTAGACCTTGAAGACCAGTGGTTCCCTGAATACCTTGAATACCTTGTACAGAGATGCCTTGAATACCTTGTAAACCTTGTAACCCCTGAGTACCTTGTATAGATGTTCCCTGAAGACCTTGAATACCTTGTGAGCCTGTAGTTCCTTGAGTGCCCTTATCTCCATTTCTAACGAATTCAACTGAAATTGCTTCTCCGTTAGAGAAGACTGCACTTCCATATCCCGAACCAAAATAGAACGGGTTAGAAACCGCTAGTCCAATAGTGACTAAAGTAATACCTTCATCTAGATATGAATTTAAGGAATTTACTTGCCAAGTAACTTCAAAATTTCTAGATAAAGATTTTATCTTTACAAAACCCTTTACTGTTGATGTTAAGTTAAAAGTGTTTAGGGCTAAAGAGCCAAGTAAAGAAGCCCATGCTGGAATAAGTATTTCTGAAGTATTTAGTGCTGTTGCACCATCTCTAAATGTGACCAAATCGGAGTAGTAATATTCTGCATAAGTCCAGTCCGTGCTGAAGGTGCTTCGATATCCTGTAACTCCTTGTGCCCCCGAAATACCCTGTAACCCTTGTGCTCCAGAAGTACCTTGAATACCTTGGACAGAGAGACCCTGAGTTCCTTGAATACCCTGAGTTCCTTGGCGACCTTGGATACCTTGGATACCTTGGATACCTTGGATACCTTGGATACCTTGGATACCTTGTGCACCAGTTGTTCCTTGTGAGCCTGTAGTGCCCTGCGTACCGTCAACCCCTTGAGTACCAATTAAACCTTGAGCACCTGTAGTACCTTGTGAGCCTGTAGTGCCCTGTGAGCCAGTAAAACCTTGTAAACCTGTAAAACCTTGTAAACCTGTTAGACCTTGTAGACCAGTGGCACCTTGTGAGCCTGTTAGACCTTGCGTTCCAGTTAGACCCTGTGTGCCAGTTGTGCCTTGAGAGCCTGTAGTTCCTTGTAGTCCTTGTGAACCAGTCGAGCCTTGAATACCTGTGAGACCTTGGATACCAGTTAGACCCTGAGAGCCTGTAATACCTTGAGTGCCTTGTAGTGTGTAAGTAACTTGAGTTACTGTAACAATTACAGAAGGAACGGCTGGATGCGGTACAGATAGGTTGGCTGCTTGAGCAAATATCCTAATGTTGGTGTCTGGAGTAGCCCACATCAATTGGTAGTAGTCACCAGCATTTGCCTCGAAAACAAAGTTCCAAGCGGCAACCAGTTTTTCGTCTTTAGTTAGAGCAATTTCTGTGTCAGTGGCTGCCACATCTGCACCATTTTTACGCAGCCAAATGTCTACTTTGTCTGTTCCGTTGTTGGTTTTATCAAATTGAGCAGAAAACTGAAGGTTATAAACTCCAGCGTTGGCTATCGTAATCCGACTACCTGAAACAACTGTTACACCAATTCCTTCTGCATCAAAACTGTTTAAAGTCATTGCATAAGGGGTGTTTACTAATGCAGCATTTTGGATTGTTGTATCCCAGAAACTACCCCAGTTGGCAACGGTTCCACCGAGACCTGCGTCTCCTTTATCACCTGTGCGAACGAAAGTGACATTTACATCAGTTCCGTTAGCAAAAGATGTTACCGAGCCAGACAGATAAACGATTGGAACAGCAAAGTATCCAGTTGATTGGGTGTGTGCTCCGTTGATGGCGTAGTACGCAAAGTTGGCTGAGTTGCCAACCTGCTCCATTTTGAAGTGTCCCTTAATGGTTGAAGTTGAGTCATCAATAGTGTCTAGATACGCTTGGTTATCTACAGAATTAAGGTCTAAAAAGTCAATGTAAAGTGAAGTAGCAAGTGAAAAGTTAGCGTTGTTTAATTTAAGGTTTCCAGAACCTGGGTCGCTATTAGTCGTGTTGGTTAAGTAGTTGTAAGTAAATACAGCACCACCGAATGAACCAGTCTCACCTTGAATACCTTGTGTTCCAGTTGCACCCTGTGTGCCTTGAGTTCCTTGAGCACCTGTTATTCCTTGCACACCTTGCAAGCCAACTAAACCTTGTAGTCCAGTTATGCCTTGAACACCTTGTAGTCCTTGGGTGCCTTGAGAGCCAGTTGTACCTTGAACACCCTGAAGTCCTTGAACTCCTTGTACACCTTGAATACCTTGGATTCCTTGCAGACCTTGTAATCCTGTTGCACCTTGAGTTCCAGTTGTTCCCTGTGCTCCAGTAGTTCCTTGAGAACCAACTAAACCTTGAGTTCCAGTTGCACCCTGAGTTCCCGTGATGCCTTGAGAACCTGTAATACCTTGTGAGCCAACCAATCCTTGAGTTCCAGTTGCACCCTGTAATCCTGTTGTACCCTGTACACCAATTACGCCTTGAGTACCTTGAGCACCAATAACGCCTTGTATGCCCTGAGTGCCTTGAGTGCCTTGAACTCCTTGTGTGCCTTGTACGCCCTGAGTGCCTTGTAAACCGACTGCACCTTGTAGTCCAGTTGCACCCTGAGTACCTACCGAACCTTGTGTACCAGTTATACCCTGTGCACCTGTAACTCCTTGCGAGCCAGTTGTTCCTTGAACTCCAACGATGCCTTGGATGCCCTGAGCACCTTGTGCACCTTGAAGCCCTTGTACACCTTGAGTGCCTTGTACACCTGTAAGACCTTGTGCACCAGTGACTTGAGTTGTGACAACAATATCCCAAGTAGACCCTGTCCATTTCCAGGTACGCTCGCCTACCGTAAATGTTTCATTTACGGATGGGGAGTTTGGAAAATCAATCGAGGGCATGTGTCTTGTCTCCTACTAACTCAAGTCGTCTAGTTCTTGCTGGTGCGTCTCGATGGCTGCCTGAATTGCTGATATGTTTGCAGTGGCTTGGTCTACTGCGGACTGATTACCTAAAGCCTCGGCTAACTTTAAATTTAATTCATTCTGGTAGCCCTCAAGGTTGAGTGCCTGAATACGGTCAGTTAGCAACTGAGCCTTTACTTCTGGAGATACATTAAACATTTTTTTCCTTATGCGTTTGCGATGGTTGTAATAGTTCCCGATGAACCACGATACTTCAGAGCACCTGCTTCAACATACAAGATACCGCCACCAGTTGGGTTAGATGATGGGACAGTTGTTGAGTTTCCTATAAAGGTGACTGCTTGACCGCCACCATAACTGCCACCCACAGAATTTAAAAATATATTTCTGTTAGGACTGACACCCATTGAAGTAACACCGCTAGAACTTAAAATACCAGAACTGGTTAATTGAATTGTTGGCACAGATAGATTACCGCCAGAAGAAATGTTTGCTAAAACTGTTCCTGCGGAGTTTTGCCATTCCTGCAAGTTAGCAGACTGAGAAGCAGCACCACGAATAACAGCACCAATTTGAGTGCTAGAAGCAGCAGCGATACTTAAGGCAGCAGAGAACTCAATTGGAGTTCTGACTTTTAAATTACCTGTATTACCAAAACCACCAAGAACGGTTGAAGCAGAATTGACAATATCTAAAATGCTTACGCTTTGACCAGATGAGGCTTGCAAAGTCAATGGAACTGTTGATGTAGAAGCAGCGGTAATCAGTCCTGAGAATCCAAGTTGAGCCGATGTCGATGTTCCTGAGTTTGTTATAGGTGCGGTGACTGCAATGATACCTGATGGACCTAAATAACTATTTGATGTCTCTACCCAGTAGCCATCGTATCGAATATACATTTGGCTAGTTGTTGAATTGAACCAAGCATCGCCGACATTTGGGTTTAAAGGTGCTGTTTCAGATACGGTGTAAGTTCCTCTAAATCCTTGCAGACCTGTAGTTCCTTGGATACCTTGAGTACCCTGTATGCCTTGGATACCTTGTATTCCCTGAGTACCCTGAACACCTGTAAGACCTTGAATACCTGTCGTACCCTGAACACCTTGTGTTCCTTGGAGACCTATTGCTCCTTGCGGTCCCCACCCGGTGACTTTTACTTCATTAGTAACTTCTTGAACAATAACTTTGTTAGCGTCAAGAGGGTTTATTTTTACTGTTGCTCTTTGGTCATTAAATTCGACTGACATTATCTAGTCACCTCAGCCGAAACTCTAAAATTACCTTCAAGCAATCTAGTTACTACTCCACCACCAGACACCAACTCTAGGTCGTAAACATATTGACCTGCGGTTAGAGCCGCTGTGTTAGTGGCGGAGATAAGTAAATCTACTGTCCCTGCGATTCCACCTAAAGTAATAGTTCCAGTATTGCCAGCAGTTGTAGATAAAGTCGCAATTATGGTGTTAGAACTGACATTATCTCTAACTTGCATACGGGCAGTGTAGCCAGTCAAATTATATGCGTCTCTGGCTGAGTCAGTCCAAGTAATTTGACGTTGGAAAGTAGCACCTTGTTGACAGGTGATGTTGTAAAGTCCAGCAATTCCGCAAGTCATAGGGTACCGTTCGGGAGAGTATAGTTACTATTATTTTACAATAAAAGTAGACTAATGACTTATAAAAATAGACGCACTTCACCTAGGATTCCTAAGCGGAGTGGGCTAGTTATCTAGCCAATAAACGTTCTGATTCATCCAGAACTTCTAATGCAAGGGCAGATAATAAATCTTTATTCTCTGTCCAGTGGTGGAGGCAAAATAGTAAGTCTCCTGACTCAAGTTTGACGTAAACATACGCTTGGGAATTACAAGCGTCGCAGCGGTCAGTAGTATTTAATACGTAGTCGGTATCTTCTACTTTGTTCTCCATGAAAGTATTATAACTGTGAACTTACCCGTTGATTATGTGAGTTTTGAGTCGCTTGGCGGAAACGTCAAAAAGGTTCTTCGATTCATTGACCCTGAAAATAAGCATTGGTCTGCTTTTAATCCTTCTATTGGCATATCTTCAGATGGCTCTATGGCTATGACAATTAGGTCTAGCAACTACATTCTCAACGCAAAAAATGGAAAATATGAATTAACTACTGGAAACCTTATAAAAAACAAAACGTGGTTTTGTAAAGTAGGGGAAAACTTAGAAATTAGTGATTTATCTGAAATAAATTACTATCCAATTTCTTACATTAGCGTGAATGTAAAAATGACTAGAGGTGCTGAAGATGCAAAACTATTTTGGAGAGACGGGGGTTGGCAATTCACAGCAGTACTAGCAGAACCAGATTTTGGCATTCCTATTCCAAGAATTGGAGTATTTAAATTTGATGGAAAAAATGCTCAACTAATTGAAATTGGACATTTTGAACAAGAAAAAATTAACGTTCCTGAAAAAAACTGGATGATGCCTTACCAAAAAAATCCTAATTTTGATTACATATACAATGAAAATTCAATTATTAAAGATAACAAACTTTTAAAAGTTAGGGAATCTTCTGAAGCAATTAAAAATTTACGTGGTGGTTCTAATCTGTGGGACTTGGGGGATAAGACATATTTAAGCCTCTCTCATAAAACTTTTGTTAAATGGGTAAATTACTATGATGCTAAATCTTTTGGGTATGTAAAAAATCACGTAAGAAATTATTATCACTACTTTGTTAGATATGACTATTTTGGAAAAATAATTCAAATGTCACCGCCGTTTAAATTTTTAGACTCTAACGTAGAGTTTGGTTCTGGGTTAATTGTCAAAAATAAAGATGTAATTGTTTCTTTTGGTGAAAATGACCGAACTGCCTATCTTGGTAAAATTGGTTTAGAGCAAGTTCTTAATATTATGGAAGAGGTCTAATGCAAGAACTATTAGAATCTCCAATCAATCACAAGACAGACTTAGATGATTCAAATCAGTTTGCCCATTATGCCGATGCTGCCAAAGTAACAGAGGGGTATATTATGGGAACTCCTGTAATAGCCCTATGCGGTAAGGTATTTGTACCTCACAGAGACCCTTTAAAACTAAGGGTTTGTCCAGAGTGTAAAGATATTTTAGATGCACTATTTGTTGATTCTGAATAATACCCCCTAATTTTTTTCGCTATACTGATATCTCCAATCCCTACAAATCAGAATCGGTATTTTCATGTCTCTTTTTTCTTTTGAACTTAATAAAGAATTTGTCAACAGTTACAAAGATAAGGAGTCACCATTTGGTTTTAAAGATGCTGGTGGAAACTCCGTAGGAGAGATTACATTCCTACGTACCTATTCACGCAAGAAGGAGGACGGCACTAAGGAAACTTGGGCTGAAGTCTGTGAGCGTGTAACTAACGGAACTTACTCTCTACAAAAAGATTACGCAAAGCAACAGCG
>Ga0214921_10001243_pt1 | contig 44032 bp, 33 predicted proteins | sample LL1505_MetaG_FD_177992 | JGI IMG/M metagenome (GOLD analysis project Ga0214921, IMG submission 177992) | Freshwater microbial communities from Lake Lanier, Atlanta, Georgia, United States - LL-1505 | ecosystem: Environmental > Aquatic > Freshwater > Lake | place: USA: Georgia | collected...
CTTCGGATTCCCTCCCATCGCGGCTGCCTCGATCTGTGGTCCGCCCGGATAGCCGAGCCCGAGCACGCTCGCCGCCTTGTCGAAGGCCTCGCCGGCTGCGTCGTCGATCGTGCCACCCAGTCGCTCCAGATCGGTCGGACCGCGGACGAGAAACAGCGATGTATGGCCGCCGCTGGCTACGAGCCCAACGCACGGATACCGCATCCGTTCGCCGTGCGCGAGCCGGCAGGCGTAGAGATGGGCCGCGATGTGGTCATAGCCGACGATCGGAATGCCGAGGGCGGCCGCGATCGCCTTGCCGGCTGACAGGCCCACCAGAAGCGAGCCGACGAGCCCTGGCCTGACGGCAACGGCCACCGCAGAGAGATCGGCACGCCCGACACCGGCCTGCGTCACCGCCTCGTCGATCACCGGAATGATCCGTTCGACATGGGCGCGGGATGCCACTTCTGGCACGACGCCCCGCCACCTCGCATGGAGCAACTCCTGACTGGCGACGACGCTCGATAGCACCGTGCGGTCACGCGCTATGATCGCGGCAGCCGTTTCGTCGCACGTGGTCTCGATGGCAAGCAGGGGCATGGCTAAAAGTCATACCACATGCCGGCGCCGTAGCGATTCTGGTTGGCACGCGCAAACTCAAACTGCGGGTCGGAGCCGTAGAGATATTCGAACCCGATGCGGAAAAGCTTTTCGCTGCGGCGACCGCGCCAGGCCCAGCCCGTCTGCACGCAGACATTCCCGCCCCAGTCGAGTTCCTGCCGCGAGATGCCATTGATGGCGAAGAAGGGCGCACCGTGGATGCCGGTCGGTCGCGCCTGGATCAATTCCGTGCCGTATTGGAATTCCCAGGGCTCCGAGCCGCCGGCGTTGAAGAAGGCGTAGCCGACCTCCCCGTAGAGCCGCAGCCAGTCGAAGAGATAGTAGGAATTGCCCCAGACGATGCAGTCGCGAACGTAATTGAGCCGCTCGTAGTTCGGGTGCTTGAGCATCGCCTCGTCGCCGAGGTGGGCGCTGTTGTGGTAGTAGGCGAGCTTCGTCTGCCAGCGGCCGATGCCGTAGACGAGCGGCACGCCAAAGCGATAGTCGGCACTGCGGAGGTCACGGTCATCCTGCGGGTCGAGTCGCACAAACGCTGCGCCCTCGATCTGCACCTCGAAGCCCTGCGGATGCACCACGGGATCGGAACCGAAGCGGAGGATCGAGGCCCGGCCGCCGAGCGTGGTATCCCAGAGAGTGCCGTTGGAGATCGTGGGATTCAGGGGATCGGTGGCCGAGTCGTTGTAGACCACCGTGCCGATCCGCGGCTCCTTCGGCCCGGCGAGGTAGCTCGTGTAGATCAGGTTGTTGGGCATGATCTGCCAGAACCATGGCCGCGCTGCCCAGAGGTCGTCGAACCCCTCGGGGAATCCCGCGCCGGGCAGCGGGTATTCATCCGGAGAGGACGGTGCCTCCTCGTAGGGCACATCGAGGATGACCGGCCCGCGGGGCTGCGTAGACGGGAGTGGGAGGAGTGGCGGTCCGCTGCCCGGTTCGCCGGCCGAATCCGGCTCCTGAAGCGGTGCAGGGATCGGGTAACTCCCGGATGCTTCGTCCTGCTCGGCCGTCCACACCAGGTCGGCGGCCGATGTGGGAGCGGGCGTCAGCAGGCCTGGTAGCGCCGCCATGACGCCGATCGCCGCCAGCAGCCTTGCCCCACGTAGCCGCGACGGGCCGTTCGGGCTGACACGGCGCCGCGACAGAACGGTCGGTGAGGAGGTGCAAAACAGCATGGACACCCGGACATGAACGGGCACAGCGACAGGTGAAACGAGACAACCAGCCACGGGTTGCGGTTCGTGGCCACCACTGCGACACTCTAGAGCCACGCAGGAGACAGCCACAGATTGATCGGCATCGCATTGTGGATTCCGCCAGCGTAGGAAGCGTGCTGGAAGCGCTTCTGCACGCGCGATCGACCTCCGGCAATGCACCGAGGGAAACGGGGTAATCCTGAGAACTTCTGAAACTCCCAGCCAACGCCCTTTCACATCACGACCGCGATGACGCAACCGCAGCCAAACGCCCAGAATGAACCCGTTGATCTCGATGCCACCGCCGCTGCGCTGGGACGCATTCCGAGCGGTCTGTTCGTGGTGACCTGGCGGGCAGCGGAGCAAGATGCCGACGCCGTGGACCGGGGCATGCTCGCGAGTTGGATCATGCAGGGCGGGTTCGTGCCGCCGCTGATCACGATCGCGGTGAGCACATCGCGGGATCTGCTGGCCGCGATCGATCAGTGCACGCCGTTCGTGGTCAACGTGCTGGGGGAATCGCAGCGGTCGCTGCTATCCCGGTTTGGACGCCCCGCCGGACCGGGTGAGAATCCCTTTGACGGTCTGCGGATCGAACGCAGCAGTTCAGGCACCGCCGTCCTTGCCGATGCGAGCGCCTGGCTCGAATGCCAGGCCGTGACACAGGCCGGCGGAGGCGGCGGCCTGACGGGGGACCATGTGATCATTCTGGCCCGCGTGGTCGCGGCCGGCACCGGCCCTGAAGCGACCCCACTGGTGCACGTGCGGAAGAATGGATTACGCTACTGACCGTTTGCTTTCCTGACTTTCTAAACGGTTTTCAGAAAGCTGCTGGGCGGGAGTCACCGATGCGTTTCGGCCCCTCCGCAGCCCGATCCTCGGCCCGCCACTTGGGAGCCTGCTCATGCATCATTCCACCGCGAATCTCTCCCGCCGCTGCTGGGCGGCCCTCCTGCTTGTGGGAGGCGCGCTTCCGCTCGCAATCGCCGGCTGCTCCGCTAAGCCGACCAATGCTCCCGGCGCTGCAACGTCCGCGACGACGCCAGCCGCGGGCGACGCTGCAACAAGCGGTGGCTCGTCAGGCCCCAAGCGGCTGATCTTCATCACCAACGGCGACGACCCCTTCTGGGATGCGTGCAACGCCGGGCTGATCGAAGGCGGGAAGCAATTCGACATCGGTTCGCAGGGGCTCCGCGTCGTGATGGAGAAGAACAATGGCACGGCACAGGGCCAGATCGAGAAACTCCGACAACTCGGTAGCCAGTCTGACGTTGCCGGCGTCGCGATTTCCGTCATCCAGGCCGAGAATGCGGCGATCGTCGAAGAGATGAAGAACCTCGCCGCCAAGGGCGTGAAGGTGATCACGGTCGATAGCGACGTGAACCGGGATACGTTTCGCGACGCACGGCCCTTCTACATCGGCACCGACAATGTGGTCGGCGGCCGGCTGCTCGGCTCCGCGGCCAAGACGCTCCTCGAAAGCCGTGGCAAGTCGTCCGGTGGCTATGTGCAGTTTGCCGGGTTCACCGACAACGACAATGCGCGGGCCCGCATGAACGGCTTCAAGGAAGCGGTCGGTGGCGGCTTCCAGGAGGTCGACCGCATGAGCGATGAGATGGACCTCTCCAAGGCCCGCGACAACGTCCGCACGGCCCTGGTCAACCATCCCGATCTCGTGTCGCTGGTCGGCATCTGGGCCTACAACGCACCGGCAATCGCCGAAGTCGCGATGGAGCGCGGCGTTCGTGACCGGCTGACGATCATCACGTTCGACGCTCAGGCGGCAGCCCTGAATCACATGGCTGAAGGGAAGATCGACGCCATGGTCGTGCAGAATCCCTTCGACATGGGCATCCAGACGGTCCGATTGCTGCGTGCCATGCATACGGGCGACGAAGCGACCGTCAAGGAGATGTTTCCACGGCGGGGTGAGCCGGACGGCGACATCTACGCCACGGGCCTGCGGCTGATCGTGCCAGCTGGCGAGTCGCCACTGAGCGACGAAAAGCTGGAGACAAAGAACGTCGAGGTGATGCCGCTGCCGGCATTCCGCGAGTGGCTGGCGAAGTACGGCCTGTCGAGTTCCTGACGCCGGCTCGCCGCCTCAGAGCATCTCATTCAAGCGGAGCCCTCGCCATGCCACAGTCGGACGCCTCGCACAGGCCGTCGTTCCTTCTCCGTCCAGGCGAGTGGGCGCTCGTGCTGGCCATCGCTCTTGCCATCGGGCTGACCGCCCTTGCCGACGCCAACCATAGCTACTGGTTCCGTCCGCTGGAGAGCGTGCGTGACATCGCCCGCAACACAGCGCTTCTCGGCATCTTTGCCCTCGGGGCCACCGTGGTGATCATCGCCGGCGGAATCGATCTCTCGGCTGGTTCAATGATCGCCCTCTCGAGCACGGTCTGTGCCACGACGATGCTGGCCCTCGCCCCTGCCCAGATGATGGGCTTCAAGCCGGTCGGGGCCGTCGCCGTGGCGGTCGGCTGTGCCGCAAGCCTGCTGGTCGGCTTTCTCGTCGGCACCCTCCATGCGTGGCTGATCACCTCCGTGCGGCTTCCCCCGTTCATCGCCACGCTGGCGACCCTCGTGGGCCTGCGGAGCTTTGCCAGGGCCCTCTGCGAGAGCAGCACCGCGGCTCTCACCCCCACGAAAAGTGCACTCATCAACATCTCCGACCCGTTCTTCAAGACGGTCCGCGACAACGTCTGGATTCCGGTGGCCGTCTTCGGCGTGCTCGCGATCGTCACCTGGCTCCTGCTCACGCGGACGGTGCTCGGGCGGCATCTCCACGCTCTCGGGGGCAACGAACAGGCGGCGCGGCTCGCCGGCATTCGCACCGACAACGTCAAGTGGTTCGCCTACTGCTTTGGCGCCATGACGGCGGCTCTGGCAGGACTGTTCTACATGGCGAACGAATCGGTCGCCGCGCCGGTCAATCAGGGACGCGGCCACGAACTCAACGCCATCGCTGCGGCTGTCGTGGGAGGCTGTTCGCTGGCGGGCGGTGTCGGCACGGTGCCCGGCACCGTGCTCGGCACGATCTTCCTGCGGGTCGTGATCGATGCGGTATCGAAGATCATCAAGACCGGAGCCGATGTCTACGAGGGACTGATCGTCGGCATCGTGGTGGTGATCGCCGTCACGCTCGCGCAGTTTGGCCAACTCGCCAAGGGGGGCCGGCAGTTGCTGCCGGGGGCACTGGGACTCTGTGCGATCCCCACGCTGGCGATTCTCTGCGGTGCGATCGTATCGATGACGGCCGGTGGCCGTGCCGGTATCGCCGCGGGCGCCGGAGCGGCCGTTCTCCTAGGGCTGGTGCGGCTCTGGGAATCGCGGCGGACGGCCTGATGACGCGAGGGCGAGCATGACAGCAGCCGCTGAGACAACCGGCATGGGTGACCCGGGAACACAGGCCGTCGTGATGCGGGGCATCACGAAGCGATTTCCCGGTGTCGTGGCGCTCGCCGACGTGACGCTCGAGGTACGCCGTGGCGAACTCCATGCCATCTGCGGCGAGAACGGCGCCGGCAAGAGCACGCTGATGAAGATCCTCTCTGGCGTCTACCAGCCCGACGAGGGTGATCTCGAGATCGGCGGGCAGCCCGTGCGGTTCGCGGGCACGCGGGATGCCGAGCGAGCAGGGATCGCGATCATCCATCAGGAGCTGGCGCTCGTGGAAGATCTCTCGGTGGCGGCCAACGTGTTTCTCGGCCGCGAAAAACGCACCGCTCTCGGGCTGCTCGACGACCGCGGCATGCACGACGAATGCGGCCGGCTGCTCGAGTCGCTTGAGTGCCAAGTGTCGCCAGCCATCCGGACAGGCAGCCTGCGGGTGGGCGACCAGCAGCTGGTCGAGATCGCCAAGGCCCTGTCGCTCGAGGCGTCGATCGTGGTGATGGACGAACCGACCAGCGCCCTCACCGAATCAGAATCGGCGAGGCTCGAACGGACCATCAAGCGACTGCTGGCTGCCGGCACCACGATCCTCTACATCTCGCACAAGATGGACGAAGTGTTTCGGCTGGCCGATCGAATCACCGTCCTCCGTGATGGCCGACATGTCCGCACGGTCGACCGGGCCGACACGAGCCCCCGCCAGATCACCGGCTGGATGGTGGGCCGCGAACTGGCCGACCATGACTTTCGCCATGCCCGCACCCGTGGCCCGAAGCTGCTCGAAGTCAGCAAGCTCACACTCCCCTGGCCGGATCACCCGCGGGGCTATCGGCTCTCGGATGTATCGTTCGATCTGCACGCCGGCGAAATCCTCGGCGTCGCCGGCCTGATGGGTGCCGGCCGAACTGAGCTTTTAGAAACCATCTTCGGTGCCGGTGAGCCGACCTGGACGGGCGAAATCCGGATGGCTGGAAAGCCGGTTCGCTATCGACATCCCCGGGAGGCCTGCGACGCCCGGATCGCGATGGTGACGGAAGACCGCAAGCGGCTCGGGCTGTTTCCCGATCTCGACGTGGCCGGCAACGTGAGCCTTTGCAGCCTCTCCGAAGCGCTGCGCGGAGGACTGCTCTCGCGGCAGCGTGAGGAGGAACTCGTGGCCGGCCCGATCCGCGATACGGGCGTCAAGACGCCGGGGCCGCACGCCGCCATCACGGGCCTCTCCGGTGGCAATCAGCAGAAGTGCATCATCGGCCGCTGGCTGCTCATGAAGCCCACCATCCTGCTGCTCGACGACCCCACGCGGGGCATCGACGTAGGCGCGAAGGCTGAACTCTACGCCCTCATCGACCGTCTCTGCCGCGACGGGCTTGGCGTGATTCTCACGTCGAGCGAGCTCCCTGAACTGCTCACGCTCGCCGACCGCATCATCGTGCTCGCCGAGGGCCGCATGACGGCGGAATTTCCGCGGGCGGAGGCGACCGAACAGAAGATCATGGAAGCCGCAACCGGCGGGTAACTGGAAAATGGCGACGGGAGCTCGTTTCGGGGACGCGAAGGAGTTCGGCCCGTGGCCACGAGTTTTTAACTTCTGGAATCTCGATGCAGGGTACACGGACACGTTAAAAACGTGCCGCCACGGAGGACAGTACCCTCCGTGCCGAACAGGATCGCTCCCGTCCCATTTACGGAATCGCGGCGACTTCGCTGCCCGACCGGCTCGCGAGCGACTGCAGGAGCGTGCCTGAGATACCCTCGGCTACAGACCGCACCCCGCCATCACCTGAGAGCACCTGGAACACGCCACCCGGCAGCCGCGACCGCGGCTTGAGCGAGGTTTCCAGGGGATTCGCTCCGACACCCGCCCCCAGGCCCGTGTAGCGGCCCACGTCGGAAATGTAGGGCCATGAGTAGCGAGGCTGCGTCCATGTGCCGCCACCATCGACCGTGTAGTCGCCGCATTCGGCAAGCACCAGGGTGTTGGACAGACCATCGGTAATGTCGGCCATCCGAATCGGCTTGGTGCGGATCGATGTCGCATACGCACCGGTAGCGTCATTCCAGCCGAGGCCTTCGGGCACGAGTACGCCGCTAAAGTCGGTCGTCGGCGGACTCGCGCCGTAGAACCACCCGTCGAGGCGATGGGCCGGATCGGGATTCGTCGGTCCCGGGCCGATGAGGGCAGCAAAATCGACGGCACCTTTCATCTTCGATCCAGAGTTGTAGACCGTGATGCTGGCGGCCACGATGTCCTCCTCCTGGCTTTCGGGAGGACAGGCGAGGCAGTAGGAGTCATACATGCTCGCCAACGCCCCTTCTTCGATGTAGGGCAGGATGGCGATGGCCCACGACTGTGGACGGATGTAGTCGATACCGGTTTCCACCGCGCCTTCGAGATGGGCCACGGTGCCGGGCCGCGGCCGACCGGACGCGAACGGGAAGCCGCGGCGGGCATCGGCATAGCTCGTCATCGCGATGCCGATCTGCCGTAGATTACTCTGGCACCGGCCGCGGGCGGCAGCCTGTCGTGCCTGCTGCACCGCCGGCACGAGCAGGCCAATCAGCGTGCCCACGATCGCGATCACGACCAGCAGTTCAACCAACGTGAAGCCCTGCACGGGCCGATGGCGTGTCTTGATGATTGCGGATTTCATGGAAAGCTGATTGGTCCTTTCCGGCCTGCAACCTACGGAACACCCCTCTACCGAAGTCTACCTCCGGAATCTGGGCCTAGAATCTGCGCTTCACCGTCTGCGGCTGGTTGTCGAGACCGATCGACGTGAAGGCTACCTCTCGCGGCGTCTGCCAGGCTGCGACCACCGCCTTGGCCTGCCCGCCCAGCTGGCTCTGGTAGGTGGTGGCAAGATTCACGGCGCCGCGTCGGGGCCCAAACGGACGGAACGTTGCCACGGGCGTCGGTGGTTCATCGGTCGAAGGCATGTTATGCGGCATCGCCATGCCACCCATCGCCATGCCACCCATCGGCATGCTGTGCGAACCACCGCTGAGGTCAGCAATGTTCCACACGCTCACCAGACCAACATTTCGTCCTATTTCCGGTGTCGTGATCAGGTTCGGCTTGTAGCTGGGCACCGTCGAGGGTGCCACGTAGCCAACGGCTACCTTGACGCCATCGCGGTTTCCGCCTGGCGCCACGAACGTGAAGCACTTCTCCGGATTGGGGACGCCATTGACGATATCACGGCCACTGATCGCGGTGATGATCGACTCACGGCCGGCACGGGCGGAGACGATGATGTCGTCGTAGTTGTCGGCGTCGACGTCACCCACGGAGACGTTCACGCCGTTGGGAAACCTGCCGGGCAGCACGCCCTTGAATTCGCGAACCAGCGTGCCCTTGGTGTCAAAGAGACGGACATTGGCGGCACCGGCCGTTCTCGAACCCGCGACGATGTTCACGGTGCCATGCTGGCCAAGCGCGCCCACCGCCAGGCTCACGCCGCCGACGCCGGCCTTGCCCTTGAAGGCGCGGAAGGCGGCCGTGGGCTTGAGCGAGCCGTTCTCGTAGACCTTCACGAGCGAGGCCTTTGCCCCGGTGCCGAAGGCCATCGTCTCCTTGGTGACCTGGGTCTTGAAGTATGCATTGATCTCCTCGGCGGTCCCATTGAACGGCGGCGTCTGCTTGTTGCTCTCGGTCGATGTGCCGATGCCGGACGCGGTCACCACGGGACCCTGGTAATTAGGGAAGGCATTGATGGTGCCAACCGTGTTGCCCTTACCGTTGAGGACGAGCGTCGATGGCGACGTCGTGCCCAGCCCCAACCGCAGGCCCTCGGTGTTGCCGAACTGGAAGACCGGCGACATCATCCCCTCGTCCTCATGCTCGAGGATGTGGCAGTGGAAGACATACTTGCCCGGGAAGTCGAGCACCCGGAATCGAATGGTAATGCTGCCGAACGCCGGCACCATGTCCACGTCGAGCGGCGAGACGTAGTTGGCCGCATTGGCATATGGGAAGACCTTGTCGGGCTCGATCGGGAAGCCGTTAATCTTCGTGACGATGAACACGCCCTGGTGGATATGGAACGGATGATTCAGCGGACCGGCATTGAGGATCGTCCACTCCTCGATCGTGCCGATCTCAAGTTGCGGCATCACGCCATAGCCAAACTTCTTACCGTTGACGTAGAAGTTGTCGATGTTGACGATCGGCTTGCCCGTGTCGGGATCAATACCATCGATGGTGGGCAACTGCTCGAGCGAGAACGTGCGAGTGACGTCCGGCGTCGCCTTCCAGAGCGGATCCGCTGGCTGCGGGGCAAACACCGGCGCGTCAGTGGTGACAGCATCCCCTTCCACGATGAGGGTCGCCAGCACGTAGTAGTAGCCTACGCCGTCCGTGTTATTCCGCGACTCTTCACCACCCCAGCCATCCATGAAGTAGTAGGTACCGGGAGTCGTGGGGGCTGTGACCGCCATCGACATCCGGTTGCCCGGGCTGAGCACGGTGAGCGCGGAGGTGTCTTGCATCCGTATTTCATCGGCGCCGAGCTCCACGGTGTAGGGGTGGACGAACGCGCTGGCCCCGTCCCGAGAAAGAATCGTGGCGGTCCAGGGGTTCTTCAGATTGTCGTCGGCGATGACGAAGTTCGTGGCGCCGCGAGCGCCGAACTGCCCCATGTTCCAGACCTGCGTTTCGCCGGGGCGGACGTGCATGATCGGATTCATCTGGCCGTTGACCCGCTTCTGCCAGCCTCCTGTGTAGCCTGAGCCTTTAAAATTGCTGCTGTCAGTACCGACCATATTTTTCAGACGGCCTTCTTCGGTGATGTTCACCTCCGAGATAGTCATGTTCACTTGCTTGAGTTCGTCCTTGTACTGAGGCCACGGCTCAAGCGGGTTGCCAACCATGATCACGCCGGCGAGGCCAGCCTCAACCTGCTTCTTCGACTGCTCATGCAGGTGCGGGTGATACCAGTTGTAGCCCACGCTGTTTTCGTAGGTGGAGATCGGAATGTTGACATCCACTATTTCGCCTGGCTTGATCTGGACGTAGACATTGTCCGCCTGGCTCAGGTCGGGCGCGTGCGATCCGTGGTAGTGGAAATTGCTCGTAAAGATTGGATTCGTGGGATCGTTGTCACCGGCAAGTTCGTTGATCAGGTGAAGCTTGAGGGTGTCGCCGCTGTTGATCTGCAGCATCGTGCCCGGGAAACCGGCCGAGTACGACTCGCCGTAGGCGTCAAACTGGTAGGCCATAGCGTAGGAAATGGTTTCCTCGCCCGTATCGCTGTCTACCACCTTTCCGCTGTAGACATCCTGACCGCCGTATTTGATCGGATCGGAGTCGAAGCCTGCCGTGACCATCCTCACGTTGGCCTCGAGCACGCCATTCACGCTCTTGATCACGTCGATCGGCCGCAGGTCTTCCTGCGTGTAGGTGTATTCTGTCGGGAAAATAACGGTGTCCGCCGCCATCACCGTCCGCTGCTCGAGCGGCTCCAGATCAAACTGCTTCCGGTCCCGGCTGGCCCCACGGACGGCACGCTTACGGACGGGAAAAGCCGATCGGAACCAGGTGCGGCGGACCATTGAAAAGCCTTTCTGCAACAGAATCAGAAAACTAGAACGCTAGCTCTAACAAGTAATAAAACATACACTCCGGTTCCGCCACAGCAAGTTTTTTGCGTACAACTTCCTGGGGGGTGCCACAGAGCCCTCTCTCTCAACAAAAGGCGGTTCTTCGATGGGATCGCACGCCCCCCAGACCGTCGGTTATTCCGCCGCCGGCCCCCTGCTCCATACCGACGACTGACTGGCGGAGACCGGTTACTCTATTTGTGACGACGGGGAAATTCGCGTGTCGGTCGATCACCAGATGCCAGGCCTGTTGAAGGCCGACGAAAATCTGGGCCAACGTGCCGCTTCCTTCGCGGCACAGCCCACCATGACCCACCTCGATCAGATCGCTCGACACGCTATCCCGGCGGCCGCTTCCATTCATGGATGGACCGATCGTAGAGCCCCGGCCATCACGACTGAAACGTGGCGGAATTGAGCGACGTCCGTTAGCGTCCGCAGTGCGGTATACGGTGCGGTATACTTCGTTCATGCCTCACGAAGTCACACACCCCGTACAGCCTCCGGCCCGGCAGCGGTGGGAACAGTTCGAACATCTCTGCGGCACAAAGGTGCGAGCCAGCGATGCCTCGTGGGCCATCAGCCTCTCGCCTGCCGAACGCTTGGCTGTTGTGGACGACCTGCTCGGCACGATCCGGGCGGCCCGCATCGCCGCTGGAGACTGGCAACTGGTTGACGAGCGTGCCTGGCGAGAGACGCTTTCCGACCGCATCCGCCAGGTGGAGGCCTTCCGGCGACTCGACGAGGCAAACCGTGGAACAAGGCCTTTGGCTGACGCTGGCTGATGCAATCGCAGTTCTCGAATCGCGAGGCATCAAATCCGCCCTTATTGGCGGCCTTGCCGTGTCGCTCCGCGGACAGCCGCGGATGACCGTCGATGTCGATCTGGTGATCCTGGCCGATATCGAGCAGGCTCTGCGGCTGGTACGCGAACTCGGCGAAACCCCTTTCGAGCCGCTCTTCACCGGCGTGGAGCAGGTGGTCAGCACTTCGTTCATCCTGCCGCTGCGGCACCGTTCGACCGGCATCCGGGTCGATCTCGCGATCGGCATGTCGGGATTCGAACAAGAGGCCGTCGGTCGGGCGACGCCGATTGCAATCGGCAAGGCAATCATCCCCGTGGTATCCGTCGAGGATCTCCTCGTCATGAAGGCGCTCGCCGGGCGGCCCCAGGACGATCAAGACATTCGGGGGCTCGTTGCCACCCAACGGGACGCCATCGATTGGCCTCGGTGCTTGGCGCTCGCCGAAAAACTAGGCTCGTCCATCGACATGGATATCGCCGGCCGACTGCGAGCCGCCCGCAACCTGCCCACGTGAAATCGCGTCCGAACCGACGGTCGGTAGTCCTTGCCTTTTCCTCGGCAGCACCGGCCTCAGCGTGTCACGCTCCGACGTAGCGGGCGACGATCGCCCGGGCCTTCGACTCTTCCCGCGTACCGGACACGATCGCCCTGCCGTCGGCGAATACCGACAGCTGAATCCCCTGCTCGACCTCGGCACGCACCAACCATGGGTTCGCAGTCACGGCCCCGAACGGGCCGAGCCGGGCTGCCAGCGCGGCCAGATCGACCTTCACGCCGGCCGGTGCCGCGACCTGCACCGCGTCACGACCGCAGATCGCAGCCGCCTGCGTGCCGAGTCGTCCCTCCAGCCAGGGAAAATCGCTGCCGCGACAGGTGGCGCAGCCGTGCTCGGCGAGCGACGAAAGATCGATCGACCGCCAGACTCCCTCCCACAGATCGCATGCCAGCAGCCGGTTGCCCAGACCATCGGTCGCGCCGACGATCAGCTTGATCGCCTCGGCAGCCTCTATGGCCCCCACCACGACTGCAGTCGGGCCGATGATGCCGGCCGTGTCGCAGGTCGGCATCACGCCAGGGGCTGGAGGATCGGGGATGAGGCAACGAAGGCAGGCTGTTTTGCCAGGCAGCACGGTCAGGACGCGGCCCTCCGCGCCGATCGCACCGCCGTAGATCCACGGGATGCCATGGCGGCAGGAAAACTCGTTGATGAGGAACCGGGCCTCAAAATTGTCGGTGCCGTCCACGAGCAGGTCGACGCCCCCCAGTAACGTCGCAGCACTGGCCGGAGTGAGATCGGCGACCACCGGCTCGATCTCGGCGGCGGAGTTGATCCGCTGCAGATGAGCGGCTGCAGCCGCAGCCTTGGGCACACCGGCGGCCACGTCGGCCTCGTCGAAGAGCACCTGCCGAGGCAGGTTCGAGAGTTCGGGCACATCGCGGTCGATGATCCGCACGAAGCCCACACCCGCACGCACGAGCGCCATCGCCACCACGCTGCCGAGCGCCCCGCAGCCGACGACTGCCACGCGGGCCGCGGCAAGACGCGCCTGCCCTACGGCGCCGAGGGGAGCAAAGCGAACCTGCCGGGAATAGCGATCGGGATCGAAGGCCTGCATGGGCGTTGATGCTACCACGCGGCGGAGAGATACCCCGCCCAGTCCCAGGGCAGTTGGTCGGCTTCCCGGGCAAGCCCCCAGGCCGCCAGGGCCGCTTGGAGTTGATCGCACTCCTGCCGGTGCTCCGCTGCGGTCCCCGTGGCCACGGCCCGCTGGGCCAGCAGTGCCCTGCCCGTTTGCCACGAACCGCCTGACCGCCAGGCATCGTGCGGCAGGCCATCGCGCGGCAGATCAACGATCAGACAGTCGACCATGTCGACGAGTGCCCCGGTGACCGCGTCAGGCGACTGCGTGCCGTCAACCTCCAGGCCGATGAGCATCGTGCCTTTCAGCGGCCGGGCAGCGGCGACGACCGCCCCTGACTGTTCGGCGGACGCCGACCGTGGCACCACCGCCAGCACGACCGACGGATGCAACGCCCAGGCGGCAATGCGCTCGGCCGCATGATCGCAGTCGAACGGCCCGTCGTCCGTTCCCGCGAGCCTCGCGATGATGGCCACGCCCGCTCGATCGGCAGCCTCGCAGATGGCGTCGGAAGGATCTGCGATCACAGAGACCGCGAACAGGCCACGCAGCGTTGCCGGGTCGAAGGAGGCGTTCGACGCCTTCACCCCACGCGGCACCCACCGTCGTCCTTCCAGCCAAAGCGACCGGCCACGCACACCGAGCCGCCGGAGGCCGATCATCTCGTCATAGACCGCGACGGTGCAGTCACCACGGTGCACGTGGGCCTGGAGTCGATAGAGATTGGGCAGTTCGGGCGTCCAGTAGGCGGGCTCTGTGAACACGGCCCGAGCGAGCGCATGCTGCCCAGCCGCATCGATCGGGCGATCACCCGTGATATCGACCAGTTTCACGGTCGTCGGCAGTGTCACGTCGCGGCCGCGGCGTGGGCCCACGAGCGCGCCGGTCACGTGCAGCCGCTCGCCACTGTCCGCATCGCCACAGGCTATCTGGAGCAGGATCTCGGCCCGCATGTCGTCAGACCGGCCAAGCCGAATCGTCAGCGGCAACAATCGTCCACTGGGCGTCACGAGGCGTTCCCGGCGGCAAACCGCTGCCTGGCCATGTCGCCCAGGTGCCGCAGGTCGAGCTTCCCCGATCCCAGCATGGGGAGTTCCTCGATCTCGGCGAAGCTGTCGGCCGAAGGCACCCAGAGTTTCGGCAGTCCGCTTTGGATCAGCGTCTTGACGACCTCTTCCGGATCACGGGAAGTGGGGAGGTGAAACACGATCAGCCGCTCTCCCTTGGCAACATCGGGCACGGACGTCACCACCGCGAGCAGTTCCCCCTCAGCGGCGCCGAGCGTCGCGTTCACCGCCTCTTCGATAGTGAGATGTGGCACCATCTCACCGCCGATCTTCGAGAACCGGCTCTCACGGCCCGTGATCGTGATGAAGCCCTCGGCGTCGAGCTTCGCGATGTCACCCGTGCAATACCAGCCATCGCGCATCACCTTCGCCGTCAGGTCAGGTCGGTTGAGATAGCCCTGCATCACGTTCGGCCCGCTGATCCAGAGCATGCCTTCCTCGCCGACGGGCAGCTCCTTCAGGCTGTCACGTTCGGTAATCCGGGCGCGGCAGCCGAAGATCGGCTGGCCCACCGTGCCCTCCCTCGCATCGACGGGCCGGCCCGGCACGTGCCGTGACACAGGCACATTGACCGACACCAAGGGCGAGAGTTCCGTCGTGCCGTAGCCCTCATTGGGCCGTACGCCAAACCGCTTCTCGAAGGCGTCGGAGACTTCTTTGGGAAGCTTCTCGGCAGAGCCGAAGACAGCCTCCAGCGTCGAGAAATCCTCGGCAGGAGTCCGTCGGGTGTAGTAACGCAGGAAGGTTGGCGTGGCCATCAGCAGCGTGGCGTGATACTCACGCGCGAGCCGGCCAACCGTCTGCGCCTCACGCGGGTCGGTGTGGTAGACCACGCCGGGCTCGAGGGCCAGCGGAGTCCAGAGCGTGGTCGTGTAGCCATAGACGTGGAAGAAGGGGAGCACTCCGAGCGCCACGTCGGCCGGGGAGAGATGGAGGATTCTGTCGATGGCTCGCACCTGCGAACCGACGTTCTCGACTGAGAGCATGACCCCCTTCGGGTCTCCCGTCGAACCGGAGGTGAAGATCACGGTGAGCAGGTCTTCGGGCCTGATCCGGTCAAGTTTGAGGAGTTTGTCCAGCAGTCCGACCGGTGTGATGGTGGCGTGGACGAATGCCTTCACCTTGTCGAAGGCAGTGAGCCGCTTCCGCAGATCGGCGGCATCGAGCAGCTTCGAGCCCATATCGAGCTTGACCCGACTGAGAAACGCAGGGCTCGAGATAACATGCTTCAGCTCTGCCCGGTCGATGCAAAGGTTCACGATCGCCTGCGACGCCGTGTAGTTGAGGTTGACTGCCACCCGGCCGGAGAGCGCCAAGGCCGCATTCACGATCGCCGCCCCCGCCGTGGGTGGCAGCAGCACGCCCACCATCTTTTCATCCGCCGCGAGCACGCGATCCAGCACGCTCTTTGCGGCCAGGATACGGGTCAACACTTCCCGGCCGGTCAGTCGCGTGCCAAGCGAGTCGGCGATCTTGAGCCGGCTGCCGGCACTGCGGCACGCCCGCAGCAGCTGCCGCTGCAACACCATCGGAGAACCGTTCTGAATGCGCATGGGTCGATCCGGAGTGCGGTTGTGGGCGGGCTCGTTGCCCGTCCCCCAGAAGCCATTAGAATCGGCCCCACCCGGGCTGACCAGTTCGGCCCGCTTTCCGCCTGTTTCTGATTCGTGCACGGATCCGTGCACAGCCCCCCGGACCCCACGTGATGCCACGCTATCAGCCGTCCCTGATCGAACCCAAGTGGCAGGCCTGGTGGGACGCGCACGGCACATTCGCCACGCCGCGGCTCCCCGGGAAGGGGAAGAAGTACGTGCTCGACATGTTCCCCTACCCCAGCGGCGACGGCCTGCACGTCGGCCACCCAGAGGGATACACCGCCACCGACATCGTCACTCGGTTTGAACGGATGCGGGGCACAAGCGTGATGCACCCGATGGGATTCGACGCCTTTGGTCTCCCAGCCGAGGAGCATGCGATCCGCACCGGCACGCCGCCGCGGGAAAGCACCGAACGCAACATCGACACCTTTCGCCGCCAGCTCAAAATGCTCGGCTTCAGCTACGACTGGAACCGCGCGCTGGCCACGACCGACCCGGAGTATGTCCGCTGGACGCAGTGGATTTTCCTGCAACTCTTCGACACCTGGTTCGACGCTGCCCTGCAGAAGGGCCGGCCGATCGCCGAACTCCCGATCCCAGTCGACACGGCGAGCCAGGGTGAGCCCGCCATCGCCGCCTATCGCGACGCCCATCGACTCGCCTACCAGTCGGAGGCGCCGGTGAACTGGTGCCCTGCCCTGGGCACGGTACTGGCCAACGAGGAAGTGATCGGCGGGGTCAGCGAGCGAGGCGGCCATCCGGTCGTCCGCATTCCGCTGCGGCAATGGATGCTGCGGATCACCGCCTACGCCGACCGACTCGACCGTGAGCTCGAAGGCCTCGACTGGCCCGCAAGCATCAAGAAACTGCAGCGGGACTGGATCGGCCGAAGCACCGGTGCCGAGGTCGACTTTTTCATCGCGCCGACTGACGGCGGTGATGCCGCCTTCCAGCATTGGAAGAAGCGGCGGGCTGACACCGGCTTTTCCGAGCGAACACCCGACGACGCCCTCCGGGTCTACACGACGCGGCCCGACACGCTCTACGGCGTCACCTTCATGGTGATTGCGCCGGAGCATCCGTTGCTCGACCGTCTCACCACACCCGGACAGCGTGATTCGATCCGCACCTATTGCGAGGCGGCCTCACGAAAGAGCGATCTCGATCGCACCGATCTGGCCCGCGAGAAGTCGGGGGTCTTCACCGGCTCGTGTGTCGTGCATCCTCTCTCGGGCAGGCCCGTGCCCGTCTGGGTGGCCGACTATGTGCTGGCCTCCTACGGCACTGGCGCGATCATGGCCGTGCCGGCGCACGACGACCGCGATCATGAATTCGCACAGACGTTTGGACTCGACGTGGTCACCGTCGTGGAGCCGGCGAATGCCACCGCTTTGATGGCCGGCGAACTCTTCACAGGAGACGGTCTGGCAACGGCCTCGGGGCCCTACACGGGTCTCGACACGCGAACCTTCATCACGCGGGTGTCGCACGATCTCGAGGCGGCCGGGCTCGGCCGGCCGGCGGTCAATTACAAACTCCGTGACTGGCTCTTCAGCCGGCAGCGGTTCTGGGGGGAGCCGTTCCCGATCCTGCACGAACTCGACGCCGACGGAAGCCCCACCGGTGCGATCCGCGCAGTCGACGAGCGCGACCTGCCGGTGCATCTGCCGCACCTCACCGACTTCAAGCCGGGCGATACGCCCGACCCGCCGCTTTCGCGGTCTCCGGCCGACTGGCTGTTCGTCGAACGGGACGGCAAACGCTATCGGCGTGAGACGAACACCATGCCGCAGTGGGCGGGATCCTGCTGGTACTACCTCCGCTTCCTCGATCCCCACAACACCGACCGTTTTCTCGACCCCGAGATCGAGAAGGCCTGGATGCCGGTCGATCTCTACGTGGGCGGCGCGGAGCATGCCGTGCTCCATCTGCTCTACAGCCGGTTCTGGCACAAGGTGCTCTTCGACCGCGGGCATGTCTCGCAGCCCGAGCCGTTCGGAAAACTCGTCAACCAGGGGATGATCCTCGGCGAGATGGAGTTCACCGGCTACCGCAGCGTGAAGGGTGGATGGGTGACGGCCGGCCAGCAGGCCGAGGGGGATTCTCCGGTGAAGGTGCCCGCCGACCAGGTGGAGAAGCAGGGGGAGCACTTCGTCCTTCGCGATGCGCCGAAGATCCGTGTCGAGAGCCGGGCCTACAAGATGTCGAAGAGCCGCGGCAACGTGGTCAATCCCGACAGTGTTGTTCGTGACCACGGCGCCGATTCACTGCGTCTCTATGAGATGTTCATGGGGCCGCTCGAAGCCACAAAACCCTGGAGCACGGCCGGCGTGGGGGGGGTTCGTGGGTTTCTCGACCGCTGCTGGCGGCTGGTGGTGGACGAACGGGCCGAAGAAATCACGCTCGCCCCTCAGGTCTGCGACGATGCCCCCACTGACGACCAGCTCCGCGAGATCCACCGCACGATCGACAAGGTGACGAAAGACATCCAGGCCCTCTCCTTCAATACGGCGATCGCGCGCATGATGGAGTTCGTCAATTTCTGCACGCCGCTCGACCGCCGGCCGCGGGCGCTCCTCGAGCCGTTCGTGACGGTGCTGGCTCCCTTTGCGCCGCATCTGGCCGAGGAACTCTGGGAGATTCTCGGGCGACCGGCGCCGGTGTCGCTGGCCGCCTGGCCCGCCGTGGAGCCGCAGTGGCTCAAGGATGACACGGTCGAGATCCCGGTTCAGATCCAGGGGAAGCTCCGCGGCCGCGTGACGGTGCCGGCCGACGCCGATGCCGACGCGATGAAGGCGGCCGCCATGGCCGACCCGAAGATCGCGGAACTGATCGCGGGCCGGGAGATCGCGAAGGTTGTCGCCGTGGCCGGCCGGCTCGTGAATTTCGTGATGAAGTGAGCCGGGAAGGATCACGCCATTTGGCGGGTTTCGTAGCTTCCCGTAGCATGGTGACCGGCGGGTAGACACTGGCATTCGCAAGGACGTGGTCAACATGAGCGTGCAGCGTGTATTGGCTCTGGTGCTCGGAGGCGGCCGCGGCACCCGTCTCTATCCTCTCACCCGCGACCGCTCCAAGCCGGCCGTGCCGCTGGCGGGCAAATACCGCATCATCGATGTGCCGCTGTCCAACTGCATCAACAGCGGTGTGCAGCGGATCTACGTGCTGACGCAGTTCAACTCGGTGAGCCTCCACCGGCACATCCGTCGGACCTACACGTTCGACCCGTTCAATGGCGGCTTCGTGGAGATCCTGGCCGCCCAGCAGACAAACGACAACGCGGGCTGGTACCAGGGTACGGCCGACGCGGTCCGCCACAATCTCCGCTACCTGCAGCAACCCGACATCCGCCACGTGCTCATCCTCTCGGGTGACCAGCTCTACCGGATGAATTACGCCGACATGCTGGCCACCCACATGGCCAGCCGCGCCGATGTCACGATCGCGGGGATTCCCGTGCATGAGGAGGCGGCGTCGGCCCTTGGGATCATGCGGCTCGACGGCCAGGGGCGGGTCGAGGGCTTCCTGGAGAAGCCTCAGACTCAGGCCGAACTCGACATGGTGCGAACCGATCCCGCCTGGATCGAGCGGCAAGGCATTCCGGCTCAGGGTCGCAGCCTGATGGCGAGCATGGGCATCTACCTGTTCGACCGCGACTGCCTCGTCGATCTGCTCACGAAAACCGACTACCAAGACTTTGGTCGCGAGGTCTTTCCCGCCGCGATCCGGGCCAAGAAAGTGCAGTTGCACCCCTTCGACGGCTACTGGGAGGACATCGGCACGATCCGGTCCTACTACCAGTGCAACCTTGATCTCGCCAGCCCCGCCCCACCCTTTGACATGGCCATGCCGGAGGCACCGATCTATTCGCGGGGCAGATTCCTGCCGCCGACTCGGATCGACGGCGCCACGGTGCGTCACAGCCTGCTCTCCGACGGCTGCCTCGTCGAGGAAGGGGCGGTGATCGAAAACAGTGTCATCGGAGTACGGTGCCGGATCGGCCGCGACGTGGTGATCCGCAATTCGGTGATCCTCGGCAATGACTTCTTCGAGACAGCAGATGACATCGCTGCCAACGCCGCGAAGGGGCTCCCCAGATTGGGCATCGGTGCTGGCACCGTGATCGAGGGTGCCATCGTCGACAAGAACGTGCGAATCGGCTGCGGCGCACGGATCATCAACGACCATGGCTGCGAGTCATCGGCCGACAGCGACCGGTTCACCGTCCGAGACGGGATCGCGGTGGTGCCGAAGGATGCCATCGTGCCGGACGGCTGGCGTCCCTGACCCGAGATCGCCGAACTCCTGGGCGGTTCACGGCCTGACGTGAACCAGCGAGTCAACGGTAACGGGAACGCCAGCCGGGAGTTTCGCCCGCCTGAAACGGAACGCCGTCAGCGGTGGTCGCGACGGGTTCCTGCGGGGGGTCCATCGGCACAGCCTGGAGGACGGGCGACGATGCTGCCGCCTCGGCGGACTCTGCTTCCAACTCACCGTCCGCTCCAGCATCCTCCGAAGACTCTCCCACAACGGCTACGGTCTGCTGCAGATCAGCCGGCGCGACTTCTTCAGCGAGCGTGGGCGTCGGCTCATCCCATTCTTTCTCGGTGTTTGGAGCGCCGTCGTTCTTGACGATCAACGGCCAGGGCCTGGGAGAGGCGCCCAAGGGCAGAATGCCGTTACTTCGCGCACGGAAATCGTTTTGCGGCGACGACCCGTTCGGTACCGGCCCGGAATAGTCGAAGGGATCGGGGCACATCGTGCAGCCAGCCGATGCCAACCCGAGGGCGGCCGCCGTTGTCAGCGTCCAAGCCCGCGTGAGCGGAACCCGTGTCGGTCGTGATGCAACCATGCGGCCCCTTCTGGATGGCGGGCCCTTCGTCCAACCGGATCCCGCCGGAAGCGACAGTCCCACCGGGAACTCCGGGGGCATGGGATTCGCGGACCCTCCCGCGAGTCCACCCTCACCCCATCATCCGAGCGTCGAGCCTCGGATCCCACCAGCGGCTGCTCCCCACCCCACCACCCACGTGTCTTTTCGGATGGCCCGGGCCCGATTCTTCAGCAAAACCGGTTCGACTGGAAAAACCGGCCCTACACCAGCACGCCCATCTTGGACATGAGCAGCTTCATGTCGTCCCACACCTCACGCTTTGCCGGCGGATTCCGCAGGAGATAGGAGGGGTGATAGGTGCAGAGCACCTGCGCCGTTCCCCAGGAGAACCACCGCTTCCGCAGGGCGCCGATCGTCTCGTCCGTCTGCAGGAGCGCCTGCGCCGCCGTCGTGCCCAGGCAGCAGATGAATTCCGGGGCGATGATCTCCAACTGTTTTTCGAAGTAACCACGGCAACTGGCCGTTTCGTCGGGGAGCGGTCGACGGTTTTCCGGGGGTCGACACTTGAGCACGTTGAGGATGTAGACCTCTTCCCGAGAGAGCGTGCAGGCCTCGATGATCTTCGTCAGCAACTGCCCAGCGCGGCCCACGAACGGTTCGCCTGACGCATCCTCGTCGGCGCCGGGAGCTTCGCCCAGAAAGCAGAGCCTCGCCGTGGCAGAGCCCACACCAAACACGGTGTGCGTGCGGGCTTTGGCCAGCGGTTCACAGAGGCGGCAGGCCGCCACCTCGTCGCGAAGTACGTCGAGCGACCGGATGCGTGCTCCCAGATCGGCAGCAGGAGACGTGGCAGAACCACGCCGGCCGCCGGTGGCAATCGGGGGCGTCTTTCCAGTTCGCCGCTTGGGCAGGCTGGAAACTCCCGACGACGCGAGGCTCTCCAGCCGTTGCTTCAGCGCACGTTTCCGACCGCTGCCTCCCGGCGAGCTCGACTGTTTGCCGCTTCCATCCATGCATGACGTCCGTACGTATGCCGCAGGATCCCCGCGGCGTGTCAGAGGGCGCGGCGGTGCCGCTTCGGAGCCCTGCCCTTGCCGAGCAGTGCTGCAGCCGACGGCTTCTTGGCGGCAGCCGCCTCTTCAGCTGCGGCTTCTTCGGCCACCAGAGCCCCCACCTTGGCGGCGAGACCACTCTCACCCACCGCCACCCGCGGTAGCTCGGTCTTGGGTCGGCGATCGAATGCTTCGAAGCCCGCGATCTCATCCCGCTTGAGGAGACGTTCGATCCGCATCTCGATCCGCGTGAGTTGCGGCCCCTCCTCGGGGCTGACGAACGTGTAGGCGACCCCCTCGCGGCCCATGCGGCCGGTGCGGCCCACCCTGTGCACGTAGTCGTCACAGAACTCTGGAATGTCGTAATTGATGATGTGCGACACGCCCGACACGTCGATGCCGCGGCCCACCACGTCGGTGGCCACGAGAATCCGGACCGTGCCCTCGCGGAACTGTTTCATCGCGCGGTCACGCGCCCCCTGCGGAAGATCGCCGTGGATGCAGGCGACCTCGTCAGGATGGCCGCTCTGTCCGGCGCTGCGGTTGCGGCGGCGCGAGAGTCGTTCAAAGATCTTGTCCGTTCCCCGCTTGGTCCTGCAGAACACGATCACCTGCCTCGGGTCCTCCCGCTCGAGCAGCCGTTCCAGCAGATCGAATTTCCGCACGGGCTCGACCGTGAAGTAGGCCTGCTCGATCGTCTCCACAGCCAGTTCGTTGACGGAGAAATCGAGGATCTCGGGATTCCGCATGTAGCGGGTGGCGAGTTTGGCCACCGGCGGCGGCACCGTCGCGGAGAGAAGCAATGTCTGGCGGCTTTCGGGGCAGCGGCGCAGGATCTTCTCGATGTCGGGGCGGAAGCCGATATCGAGCATCCGATCGGCCTCGTCGAGGGTGACGATCTCGAGTGCCGAGAATGAGAGCGTGCCTCGGCTCATGTGATCGAGCACACGGCCCGGCGTGCCGACGATCACCGCGGGGTGCTTCGACAGTTTATCGATCTGCCCCTTGATCGGCTTGCCGCCGTAGACGGCGACGCAATGGATCTTGGAACCGTGGGCGAGTTTTTCAAATTCATCCCGCACCTGTACCGCCAGTTCACGGGTCGGCACGAGCACGAGGGCCCGGGGCCCGCCACCACGGCCCGGATGCTGCATCCGCTCCAGGATCGGGAGCACAAACGAAGCGGTCTTGCCGGTGCCCGTACGGGCCTGTCCGAGCACGTCGATGCCGGTCAGGGCCCGCGGAATCAGTCCGGCCTGCACGGGCGTGGGAGTCGTGTAGCCGGCTCGCTCCACGGCAGCCATCGTGGCGGGCGACAGCCCCATCGTGCGAAAACTGCCGGCCGAACTACCCACGTCCTGACGGACGACATCAGAAGATGCTTCAGGGAATGCGTTCGCCTGATCCGACCAGGGGCCGCCACGCTCATTCACAGACACTCGTAATCCTCTTCTGAAATGCTCACAGGCCGCGCACAAGACCCCAACACGAATCAGCAAACGACCGGATTTCGTAGCTGAAAACTACCACGATGGGCTCGCCACGGCAAACACAGCCGGGAATTCGCTGGGCTGCGAACGTACAGTTCTCTCGACCGGGTCCTAGCGATCGAAGATCTTTCGGATGGCCCAGACGGTCGCGGCCCGGCCGGCGCGGGCGATCGATCGCGTCAGCGGAATGCTCTTCGGGCAGACGGCTACGCAGTTTTGAGCGTTGCCGCACATCTGAATGCCACCCTGCGATGTGAGCGCCGTCAGCCGCTCGTCGGCGATCATTTTCCCCGTGGGATGGCCGTTGAACAGCATCGCCTGACTGATGGCGTGGGCCCCCACGAAGCCCTTGTCGAAGGCGGCATCCCGGCGGCCTTCAAACTCCTCCGCGGTCTCATCCTCGCGACGGACAGCTTCGATCTTCGTGAATTGAGGACAGGCCTCCAGGCAGCAGCCACAGCTGATGCAGGTGGCCAAGGGATAGGCGTCCTCCTGATTCTCGGGCGAGATCCGCGGGCCGGGGCCATGGTCGTAGGAGCCATCAACGGGCACCCAGGCCTTCACCTTCTCGAGCGAATGAAACAATCTGCCACGATCGACGACCAGGTCGCGCACCACTGGAAACTTCGACATCGGTTGCAATTCGATCTCGTCGTCTGATTCAGCGAGCAGTCTGTCGACCAGCGCCGAGCAGGCCATCCTTGTGCGGCCGTTGATCAGCATGGTGCAGGAACCGCAGACCTCCTCCAGGCAGTTGCAATCCCAGGCTACCGGGGCCACTCGTCTGCCATCCCGCGATTTCGCCTGCGCCGCCACCTGTTGGAGAATGCTGATGACATTCATGTTGGCCACGTAGGGAATCTCGAAACGCTCCCAGTAGCTCTCTTCACCAGGGGCATCCTGCCGCAGAATCCGCACGCGCACGACCTGCGGGACGGTATCGGCGTGCCCGTTGCCACCGTGATCGCCCGCCGAGTGCGGCGACTGACCGCCATCGTGGTGTCCGTTTGATTCAACTGATCTGATCATCGTCTGATGCTCCTCCGCACACGGAAACCATCCACCGGTCCACGCAATCCACGCTGCCCGCCATCATGCCTTCGGCTAGCTCGTCGCTCCGGCGTAGGCGGCCGACCCCTTGTGGGCCTCGTCGCCGGCTCCGGCCGCGCGCTGTCGCTCTTTCCAGACTTCCTCGATCTCCTCGCCGCCCACGAGGCCGTAGAGCCGCGGGCGGGGGGGAATCAATGATGTGTCGACGTCCTGATACGAGATGTCCGGCTCACCGTCCGGCCCACACGCGGCCACCGTCGACTTCAGCCAACGACGCGTGCTGGCCTCGAAGCGATCGCACCACGCCTCCGCCTCTCGCCGCTTTTCCGCCGGATCAGTGGCATGGATGTCGGGCATCGCGAAGTCTGGCTTGTAATGAGCACCGCGGCATTCGTCTCGTTGCAGAGCGCCCTTGAGAATCAGTTTTGCCAGCGGAAACATGTCGCCGAGCGACTTGGTGAAGACGACGTTCTGGTTCGTCCAGTTGCCAGAGTCCGATACCGCACACCGCCTCCAGCGTTCCTCAAGCGAGCAGACTTCCGCGTACGCTGCCGTGAGTTGTTCATTGCGGCGAACCACCGTCGCCACGCGGGTCATGAGATTCCCGAGCTGCTGGTGCAGGTCGTAGGGGTTTTCGTCCCCTGCGGTCCGCACGAGCAGGGCCAGATGGCGCTCTTCTTCGCGGCGCAGGCCCGCATCGAAGAGCCGCGACGACTCTTCGCTCGCCTTCTTGCCGCTGGCCTCGCAGCCCGCGATCACCCCGGGCGCGCAGAACAATCCGCTGAAAATGCAGGACAGCAGCGAATTCGCCCCGAGCCTGTTGGCGCCATGGTATTGATAGTCGCATTCTCCGATGGCGTAGAGTCCGGGAATGTTCGTCTGCTGATTTCGCGGCGAACCTTCGACCAGGCCACCGGAACTGCTCTTTTCATAGTCAACCCACAGACCGCCCATCGAGTAGTGGACGGCGGGGAAAATCTTCATCGGCACGACCCGCGGATCGACACCCTGGAATTTCTCGTAGATCTCCAGGATGCCGCCCAACTTACGGTCGAGCGTCTCCCGCGGAACGTGCGTGAGATCGAGATAGACGCAGAGTCGATCCTTCTCGACCGATAGCCCCTCGTTGGTGCAGATGTCGAAGATCTCGCGGGTGGCAATGTCGCGAGGCACGAGGTTGCCATACTTGGGATATCGCTCCTCGAGGAAGTAGCTCCGTTCCGATTCCGGGATGTCACGGGGATCGCGTGGGTCGTGCGGCGTCTTGGGAACCCACACCCGGCCCCCCTCGCCGCGGGCACTCTCACTCATCAGCCGCAGTTTGTCGGCCCCCGGAATGGCGGTCGGGTGCACCTGGATAAACTCCCCGTTGCCGTACCATGCCCCCGCCCGGTAGGCCCTGCTCACGGCGCTGCCCGTGCAGACCATCGACATGGTCGAGCGTCCGAAGAGCAGGCCGCAGCCGCCTGTGGCGATGATCACCGCATCCGCCGGAAACGCGCGGAACTGCATGGTGACGAGATCCTGGCAGATCGCCCCACGGCACCGGCCCGAATCGTCGAGCACCGGTTCCAGGAAATCCCAAAACTCCCACTTCTTGACTTTGCCTTCCACTTCCCAGCGGCGGACCTGTTCGTCGAGCGAATAGAGCAGTTGCTGACCCGTGGTGGCACCGGCGAAGGCGGTTCGCTTGAACAGCGTGCCGCCAAACCGCCGCTGATCGCGAAAGCCCTCTGGCGTGCGGTTGAAGGGCACACCCAGACGGTCCATCAGGTCAACGATCCGGGGGCCCCAGTCGGCCATCTCCTTGACGGGCGGTTGATGCTGCAGGAAGTCGCCGCCATAGACGGTGTCATCGAAGTGCTTCCACTCGTTGTCACCCTGCTGCCGGGTGAGCGAATTGACGCTGTTGATCCCGCCTTGGGCGCAGACGCTATGCGATCGCTTGACGGGCACGAGACTGACCAGATCGACGTTGATGCCGAGTTCGGCCAGCCGCATGGTGGCGGAAAGTCCGGCCAATCCACCGCCGATCACGAGAACTCTGGGTTGTGCCATGATGCTCGGGCTCCTTGATTCGCCAGGGGGGGTGTTCAGTGGTCGACCAGAGGCTGTTCAGCCGTCGGACAAGAGGCGGGGGGCGGATCCGGACGTGGGCACGACGGAGGTGTCGGCAGGCTCGGACGTGTGGAGGGCTGGCGACTGTCCGTGCGACGGGCCACCTTCCAGCGGCGACTGACCGCCCTCCAGCATCCGCTTCACGTCCTCCATCCGATTTTCAATCGCTTTGGCCTGCTCGACATCAACGTTCCGCATGCCGCCGAGCGCCCCGAGACCGGCCGCTCCCAGCAGCACGCCGATCATGATGCTGATCCAGTTGGCCCGCCGCATCGCGGCCGGACTCGTCCACAGGCCCCAGGTGATGCCGAGCGTCCACAGGCCGTTTGAAAAGTGAAACACGGTCGACAGGATGCCCACCGCGTACAGGATGGAAATCAGCAACGGTCGCAGGACCACCGCGGCGGAACTGGTCGCGTGGTGCGGATCGAACCTTCCGCCACCGAACGGCGTGCCCATCCAGTGCAGCTGCGTGATGTGCCAGATGATGAAGACGAAAGCGATCATGCCGGTGGCACGCTGCAGCGTGTAACGGACGTTGCCAACGTAGGAGTAGGAGCCGACATTCGGCATCCCGTTGGCGATGATCACAAACCCCACCACGGCATGAAATAGCATCGGCAGGAAGATGAAGGCCCACTCGATCGGCACGAGCAACGGCCCCAACGAGTGGATCATGTCCACCCGGGACTGGAAGACACCCGCACCAGCCAGCACCGAGGCATTCGTGAGGAGGTGAACCACGAGAAAGGCGCCGACCGGCATCAGCCCCGCCAACGAAAACAGCCGATAGATCAGAAACTGGTGCCGGGCAAAAAAAGACTGGGATGGATCGTTCGCGGTCACAAACTGCCTCGCTGCACTGAAGTTGACGCCGGACTCGCGGCCGGTGATCCACGCGGCGGGCGGCGGTGCTGTCCGCCCGCTCTGGAGTATAGAGGGAGTATAGATTGGGCGTCAGGCGCGGCAACGCCGGCTTTGCATTTGGCGAGCCACGGGTCTGATTTTATACTTCTTTGAGAATTCGACCGGTGTGCGGAGGGTCGTTGGTGCCGAATCCAGTTCCATCCTCGGAGAGTCAGCGGCCACCCGTCTCGTGCGATGCCGGGACCATCCTGGAGCACCTCCCCGATGGCATCGCGCTGGTTCGCCGCGACAACACCATCATCTGGTCCAATGGCCTGCTGGCGAACTGGTGCCACAAGGCCGACCTGCGGGGGCTCACTTTTTTCGATGCCCTCGACCGTCCCGAGATCCTCGGAACCGATGCTGGCCTCTTTGCCACGACGATCGCCACCGGCCGCACGACGACCGCGACTCTGCGAACCACCGACAACCGGTATTTCCACCTCCAGTCCGCGCGAGGCACCACCGACCTAGACGGTCCGATCGCCGTGGCGGCCGTGCGGGATGTCACGCACACGATTCTCGAACAGCAGAAGCTCGCGGCCATCCATCAGGCGGGTCAGCAGCTCGCCGATCTTGCTCCGGCGGAACTGGCCGACATGACCGTCGAGGAACGGATCGATCTCCTCAAGAGCAACATCCTCTTCTATTCGAAGGATCTGCTGCAGTTCGATGTCGTTGAAATCCGCTTGCTCGATCGGCAGACGGGCCGCCTGGAGCCGCTGCTTGCGGTGGGCATGCAGCCCTCCGCGGAGGCCCGTGTGCTCTATGCTCGGCCGGAACAGAATGGCGTGACGGGCTATGTGGCCGCCACCGGAAGCAGCTACTTCTGTAACGACACCACGAAAGACCCGCTCTATCTCGAGGGCTGCAAAGGGGCGAAAAGCTCTTTGACCGTGCCCCTCATGCTGCACGAACAGGTGATCGGCACGTTCAACGTCGAGAGCCCAGAACCGGGGGGCTTCACGGACACCGACCTGCGGTTTCTCGAAATCTTCTCTCGGGACGTGGCGGCCGCGCTCAACACGCTCGAACTGCTGGTGGCCGAAAAGGCTTCGACCGCAGCCGAGAGCATCGAGGCCATCCACGGCGCCGTGGCACTGCCGGTCGATGACATTCTGAACGACGCCGTCAGCGTCATGGAACGCTACATCGGCCATGACGCCGATGTCGTGGAACGGCTGCAGCGAATTCTCCGTAATGCCCGCGACATCAAGCAGGTGATTCAAAAGGTGGGCGAGCAGATGACGCCCAGTTCGGCCCATGCCCAACGCCGACAGGGTGATCGCCATCCGGCGCTAGCGGGTCGCCGGATTCTCGTGGTCGATGCCGACGAGCAGGTACGGGCAGCGGCCCATGCCCTGCTTGAACGGTATGGCTGCACCGTGGAGACGGCCCGCGACGGCACGGAGGCGGCGTCGATGGTGCGGGCCTGCGGCGCCGAGGCCTACGACGTGATCATCGCCGACATCCGCCTGCCCGACATGAACGGGTATGAACTCCTCATCAAACTCCGCGAACTCCGCGATCTCGTGCCACTCGTGCTGATGACCGGATTTGGATACGACCCTGGCCACTCGATCGTCAAAGCTCGGCAGGCGGGCATCGATCTCGTGCTGTTCAAGCCTTTCCGCGTTGATCAACTGCTCGACACGGTGGAAAAAGTGCTCGGGCGGTCTCACGCTCTCGTGACCGGCGCGGCCGGACAGCCGGCCTCCGACGGCTAGCATCCCCTCCTTCGCGGGGATCGCGAACTGCCGCGTCTGCAAAAAAGTGACCGTATCGGCCACTCTGGCAGCTTGCAGAGACTGGGGGCGATCCTGGTGGGACCTGACCTTGACCCGGCTTCAGGGTGGTAGGTACCTCTCCCGCCTGCGAGACCGGTCCTGCGCACAGGAAGCAGCATCAATGGCACGAGCGATCAGCCTGTTGGTAATCAACCCAGTTCGATTGGCCTTCTCGGCCCGGCCCCGAAACCGTGGTTTCTGGGGCGTGCTCGGACTCGCCTGCCTGGTGACCAGCCTGGGTAACCCGCCGGTTCTCCGTGGGGCAGAGGACGTTCCAGAGGAACTCCCGGCAGCCACCGCCGAAGCGGCCGCCGCCCGGCGGATCATGCAGGAAGCGATCTCCCAATCGGAGGAGAACGGTGCTGCCACAGCCGGCCGCGCCACTGCCACAAGCGATGCCGCTGCCTCCGTTCCGGATGACCTCCTGGTGGCGCGAATCTCGGCGGAAGTCGCCGCCAAGCAACTCGAGGCCCGACGCACGGCGCAGCGATCCCCCGCCGAAGCGCTGGCACTGCTCGACGAGGCCGCCGCGAAGGTTGCCGACCCGGCCGTCCCCGAGAAGGTCAAGACGCAGCTGCAGCAGCGGATCGAGCGAGCCCGCCGCGACATCGAGGAGTCAACCGGCAAGCGGCGCGGGGAGCTCGAGATGGAGCGTCGCAGCGCCCAGGTCGATGCCCGCGTCGACCGCGAGCGGGCTCAGAAGGTCGAGGTCGACCAACGCCTTGCGATGCTCGTGGACGAATACAACTCGCTGATCGATTCCCAGCGATTTCCCGAGGCCGAGGCGGTCGCCAAGAAGGCTGGCCAACTCGCTCCCGACAATCCGATCGTCCGCCAGCTCCTCTCGCAGAGCCGTGTCATCCGCCGCCTCGACACGCAAAAGACGATCGAGGGAGAGAAGCGGGACGGCTTCCTGAATGTGACTGAAGACACCGAACGTTCCTCCACCCCCTTCGTCGGTCCGATCGAGTTCCCGACCACCCGCGACTGGGAGGACCTGACGAAGAACCGTACACGCCTGCAGGCCGAGGGCCGCGCCCGGGCAACCCCCGCGGAAATCCAGATTCAGAAACGGATGAGCGTGAAGGTGAAGGCATCGCATCGCGACCAGCCGCTCTCCACCGTTCTCGACGCGCTGGCAAAGCAGGCCGATGTGCCGATCCACCTCGACATGGTCGGCCTCGAGCAGGAGGCTGTCCGAAGCGATACGCCCGTGACCATTTCCCTCGACCAGCCGATCTCGTTGAAGAGTGCCCTCAAGCTGCTGCTTGAACCGCTCCACCTCGATTGCGTCGTCAAGGACGAGGTGCTCAAGGTGACGAGCCCGCGGCTGGTGAAGGGGGAGGTGTACAGCGTTTCCTACCCGGTAGCCGACCTTGTGATCCCGATTCCGAATTTCTCTTCCGACGGCCTGGGCATCACGGGTGCCCTCCGCGACGGCTACTCCCGGCTCCCGAAGAACGGCACCGCGTCTGTGGAATACGGGCCGCCACCGGTGGGCATCAACGGCGTGAGCCGCGCGGCGGGGAATGCGGCCGTCGATCCCGCATCGCTGGCACAGTTCCAGGCAGGGAGCAACGCCCCGTCGATGGGCTCGACCCCTTCGATACCCTTCGGTGCGCCCGCCGGCGGCGGCAGTCAGGCCGACTTCCAATCACTCATCGAACTGATCCAAAATACCGTCGCACCGCAGACCTGGAATACCGTGGGCGGCCAGGGTGCCATTCAACAGTTTGCGACGAACCTCAGCATCGTCGTGAGCCAGACGCAGGAAGTGCACGAAGAGATTGCCGACCTGCTCGAACAGCTCCGCCGGTTGCAGGATCTCCAGGTGACGATCGAGGTGCGGTTCATCCGCCTGAACGACACCTTCTTCGAACGCATCGGCGTCGACTTCGACTTCAACATCCAGACCGGTGTGCATGCGCCGCTCAACATGACGGCCATCCCCACCCAGGCCAACAGCTCCCTCAACCCCTCGTCGCTCGGCCTTCAGACCGCTCCCGGGTCCGCTAGCCAGACGATCGGCCTCGACAATACGGGCAGACCGGGCGTGGCCCTCGGTTCCAGCTCCCTCGGTGGCACGACCGCCGGTGGCACGACGGCGGGCCAGACGGGGGCCCAGACAATCCCCAGCAACTTCTCGCTACCGTTTCGTCAAAACAGTTTTGGCAGCGCCACCGTCCCATCGCTGCCGGGCCTGCCCGATCCGTCGACCTCGGCAGCCAACTTCGGTTTTGCGATTCTCAGTGACATCGAAGCCTACTTCCTGATCCAGGCGGCTCAGGGCAACACCCGATCCAATGTCATGCAGGCGCCGAAGGTCACGCTCTTCAACGGCCAGAACGCCTTCATCTCCGACACCACCCAGCGGCCGTTCGTGACGAGCGTCGTACCGGTGGTCGGTGACTTTGCCGCCGCCCAGCAGCCGGTGATCACCGTGCTCTCAGAGGGCACCGCCGTGAACGTGCAGGCGGTCGTCTCCAGTGACAGGCGATTCGTGCGACTGACGCTCGTGCCGTTCTTCTCGCAGATTGGTCGCGTTGAACAGTTTCAGTTCGAGGGCACGCGGTCCACGAAGTCGAAGAGCAGCGACGAGAAGACAGGCCTGAGCGGCGACGCCAATGCCGGCGGCGGTCTCCAGGCCGGCCTCGAGACCCAGGCGAAGGCCGATCGCGAGGAAGAGACCTTCTCGCGGGGCACGACGATCCAGTTACCGGAATTCATCTTCACGACCGTCACCACGACCGTCAGCGTCCCCGACGGCGGCACGGTGCTGCTCGGTGGCATCAAGCGGCTCCGCGAAGGACGCAACGAGTTTGGCGTGCCGATCCTCTCCAAGATTCCCTACGTCAACCGCCTCTTCAAAAATGTGGGTATGGGCCGCACCACCGACAGCCTGATGCTGATGGTGACGCCGCGAATCATCATCCAGGAGGAGGAGGAGGACAAACTCCTCGGTGTCAACCGGCCCTAACGGGATCGCCAGAGCCACTCTCCCGTGATCCCCCGGATACGCTCCGCATGCTGCGGTTTTTTCTTCTCTCCGGCAGTCTTCTCGGCGGTGTCGGCGTAGCCGCCGGCGCCTTTGGAGCGCACGGTCTCAAGGCCATCCTCGATGCCACCGGCCGGGCCGACAATTGGGAAACGGCCTTCCGCTATTGCCTGTATCACAGTCTGGCGGTGCTCACGATCGCGGTGCTGACGGCCTTACCGCAGGCACAGCCCGCCCGCGGCCTGTTGCATGCCGCAGGCTGGTGTTTTCTCATCGGCACGCTGATCTTCAGCGGTTGCCTGGCGGCCCTGGCCCTCTCGGGCGTGAAGATTCTGGGAGCGATCGTGCCGATCGGAGGCGCGCTGTTTCTCGTGGGCTGGGCGCTAGTGGCAGCGGCCGCCCTGCGGATGCGGGACACCTGATCCACGGCTCCGCAAGCGGTTGATGGAGCCGGTTTAGCGTCCCTCGGCAGCGGCCTCGACCTCGCTTTGAACCGCCCTCTCGCCCAAGGTGTTCTCCTCCTCGGTCGAGAGCAGCTCATCCTGCACGGCCCTCTCACCGAGCCTGCTTCCCGTCCTCTCTGGCAACGACGACTCGGCGCTCATTGGGTCGTCCGCCTCGGCGGCAGGCTCGTCCTCGAAGGTGTCGCTGGGTGTGGCCGATGGCTCGGCCGTCGCTGCCGGCGTCGGAACCTCCTCGACGGCGTCGGCGGCGGTGGGTGTTTTCGCGGCTGGCATCCCGGGGCGAACAAGGGGTTCTGGCCGGAATGCTTCGGGGCGACGGCGACGACGAACATCATCGACGGCGTCCTCGATCGTCGAATACCGCCGCCCGTAGACCTCCCGATCCCGCTGCAACGCCCCCAAGCGGGCTCGCGCTCGGAAGCGCTCAAGCGTGAGGCGGTCGGGCCCCTGAACGCGTTCCAGCGACTGTGAAACCCGTCGGATGCTGCCCGTCGACACCTCCCGGTCTGCACCGGCGGTGAAGTCGGCCTCTGCTTCGCTGGTTCGGCCGAGTTTCAGGGCGGCAAGCCCACGGAAGTAGTAGCTCCGCGGATCATTGGTGCCGGCCTCGATCGCATTGGTGAGATCGTCGTAGGCGCGATCAAAATCACCCGCATGAAACGCGTGGATGCCGCCGCCGACGGTATCCCGTAGCGCCACTGACTCCACGCCGGCGAATTCGTCAGCGTCGGTGGTGCCAGCGCCGAGCAGCATCGAAGCCAATGCGATGAGTGTGATCGAGGTACGGAAGGCATGCCCGTAGGCCGCCGCCTGCGATCGTCTGGTTGTATCAGTCCACCGCTCATACCGCTCGGCACTGCCCATCTGCATAATCTCCTCGCGGATACTCCCGATCACGATCGCTCCCCTTCGTCGTATCGGCTGGCTTCCGTCGTCGCAGCCCGTCGACGATTGTTCCCTCAGCATAATCGTTGCCACCGGTCGTTTACCGGGGCCGCAAGGTCTGCCCATCCCCGGCAGTCCCGCGGCAGGTGGCATGAAGACGAAACGTCGGCTCGTCGAGAAACATGGCGGACCGTACCAGTTGCATCATCAGTGCCTGCTGCGGCCAGCCAAACGCGGCCAGCAAATGGTCGAACGAGGACGCGAGGCAACTCCCCTTGAGGTCTACCAGCAGCACACGGCCATCTTTCTCGACGGCGTTGCCGTCCACCTGCCACCACACGCCGTCACTCGGGCTTGTCCAGACAAACGAGCCGTCGGGCTCGGCGTACATCCGTTCCAGTCGGCTCAGCCGGTCGAACGATTCGTCGAAGCCAATCACCATCGGCTCCGCCAGCAGTTCATTCGGCACACCCAGCGTAGGCCACGAGCCCCAGGCATCCTGATAGGTTTCCGGAGGCGATCGCTCGGACGCCCCCGGACCGCGGCCGTGAAGCGTGATATCGAAGGCGTAGAGATCGTCGCCTGGTTCCGCAGCGGTCATCGGCAGCTTCCCTCACTATCCGAATTACCCCTGCCTGCCGCCATCGTAGAGCGGGCCCTGGCTGACCGGGCTGCGAACGCTCCGCCGTTCACGCGGCTCGCCTCAGGCAGCATCGACGATGCCTTGAAAGGCCCACGGATCACCAGACGCATTGGAGAGCCACACGCCACGTGTCCCACATCCTTCTTCTTGATTTCCTGATAGCTGTGCGCTGGTTATCTGCAGCCAGTCTAGCTGGCGATCGGTGTGGCCCGGGCGTGTCACGACCACCGCCGCAGGAGTTCCGGGGTCGTCATCAAGACCGTCCCGGGCGTGGCAGGCCCTCGGTCCCAGACAGACCACCCGCCGTTGCCAAGCCGCAGACGCCCCAACGGTGGCGGACGGATGGCCAAGAACCGCCATGCCACAGGCCTCCATCTCCAGAGGCAAGGCCGCGTCGAGCCACATTCCTTGCGGCGGTTTTGCCGCGCCGCGACCGAGTTCCAGCCACTCCGCGATCTCGCCCACCAGATCAACGCCACCATCACCGCAGAGCGGAAGCCGTCGGGCCGCCCGGTGCCAAAGGGCCACGGCCCGCTGCCACGCTTCGGACACCTCCTGCCTGGTCGCCTCGGAGAGCGTGGCTCCCCGGTCGTGCGCCTCCAGCCAGGCGGCCAACTGCTGCGGCGCATCGATCGGACATGCTCCGGCCAGTCGGCGCAGCAGGCCAGCTGCCAGGGGGCGAAGCCTGGCCACGTCGTGGAGAGACGCCCCAAACCTGCCGATCAGATCGACGGCGAGGCTTTCGCCAAGCGTGGGCTCGCGGCCACACGCCACGGAGAGCGGATCCAGTTCTGCGCCGTGGCGCACGATGACGTCGCCATCCGACCAAGTCGTGCCGACCACCGGTCCGTGAACCACGGGCTTCCAGCCAGCAGCCACCTGCTCCAGCCAGCGATCGCGATCGCCGCACAACACCGCCACCCGCACCGGTACCCGACGCAAGACCGCCGGCAGCGGCCGCCCGCGCCGGTCGGCCATCGGCACCTCGATCCCGCACCGCATCCACGCCGAGAGCGTGGCCAGGAGTCTCTTCCCTCTTCGCAGCGACCCCGCCGCAATCCGCTGCACAGCCGCCGCGGCCAGGCGGCTGCCATCCCAGGGACGCACATCCCCTGTCCACTCACGGCTGACAAGCCAGTCGAAGGTATCGCCAGCGAGGACGACATCGACCGCGTCCACGGGACGGTAGCTGCCATCCCGACGAACTCCAGATCGCAGGCTCGAACGCCGTACTTCGGACCGAAATCGATCGATGAGCCAGCGTGACGGGCCGGCGGAGAGCGTACCGTCCGACACGCACCAGTTCGAAGTCACCACGAGCATGGCGGGGTTCCCGGCCGCGACCGCAGGCGGCGACGGGAAGGCCGCGACCCCCTGGACCTGCCAGGTGTCATCGGCACAAGGAGCCCCAGCGTGTGACAGACAGCCTCGTCCACGACACGGCCGGCAGCTGACACACCGACCCTACGGATTGCACAAGTTCTGCGGTGTCCTGCCCATCCTGCCATGGAGAGAAGACGCCGGATGGGTCGCAGAACGGCTAGCCCGGCGGCTCGACACATGTCGCATGTCGCATGCGAGCTACGCCGCCAACCGACACCGCCACGCTACGGCGCCAAGAAGGTCGTCTGACAGCTCGATTCGAGCGAGCCTTCGAGTTCGGCACCGGTCAGGATCGCCGTGGCCTTCGCGGGGCCGCTTCCCGGGATCCGATACGCCAACTCCATCGTCGACTGGCCCCCCGGAGCGATGCTTGGAATGGAGTCGAACGTGACATTTGAGCCGTCGATGCGCACGCGAGACGGGCTCGGATCACCCACCAGGCTGGCCCGCTCCGGCAGCATGACCGTGAGATCGATTCGCCCGGTCGACATGGTGCCGTTGTTGACGACTGTGCAGATGAGTGTGGTGGGATGGCCGACGATGACAGGGTCATCGCAGTCGGCCAACGTGAGTCGCAGACCAGACTCACGGGCCGTTCGCAGCCGCGGCGTGTTGGACCGGATCAGCACGCACGATTCATCGGCCACCATGACCCCTCCGACCGATCCACTGAGGACGCCCCGCACGCACGACCGCGAAGCGGTGCCGGCGGCACCGCTCGGCTGCTGAGACCGCAGGTTGATCTGCCGCCGCAATTCTCCGCCAGCCTGGAGCGAGGGCAGGCTCCATGACACACGCGACGAGGCCAGTTGATAGCCCTCGGATGCTTCCAGCGGCGTGAAGGCCTCGTCCCAACCGAATTCGAGTGTGGTCGGCCCCGAGGCCACGCTCCCGGTGTTCCGCACGGTGGCGACAAATTCCGACACGGAACCAGGGAGCACCTCAGCCGGCCCAACCAGATCGAGCTCCAGTGATGGTGTGGAGGGAAGAGCCGTCGATGCGGGCACGCTGGCGGTGATCGGGGGCAACGGCGGCGAGGTGGCCGGCAACTGCGGCGGCACAAATGACGGCGCCGCTGGTGGCAGGCTGACGGGCGGTGGACTGACGGGCGGCGCGACCGCAGCCGCAGCGAAAGGGGCTGCTGCCAAGGGGGCCGCCGGCGGCAGCGCAGGCGTGGGCGGCAGTTGGGGCGTGGCAGGCGCCGCTGCTGGGTAGGGCGCTCCTGGGTAGGTTGTGGCCGGATAGCTCGTGGCAGCGGGCGATAGCGGCGCGGGGTTCGCCGGAATCGGGGCCGACTGCGGCGCGGCCGCGGTGATCGGCGCACCGGTCACCTGAACGCAGGAGGTGGCGCCGCCGACGAACGTGTGGGCCTGGTCGAGAATCTCCACGCGATGGCATTGACGCCCCGGCTCATCGAGCAGGAAATCGAGCGTCAGCCGCCGCGATGTGCCGGCCGCCAGATCGATCGTGCCTTTTTGTTCGATCGGGCTCGCCGAAGCATCGTGATGGAATCCCTTGTCGAAGTAGTCGATCACCCGCAGCTTCTCCAGCGGCCGTCCGGAACGGTTGACCAGTTCCACCTCGAATGCGACCCGATCGCCAACCTTGGCCGACAACGGTCCCGTGATCAGCACGGCGACCGGATCCTCGGCCCAAGCAGTCGTGGAGATCAGACCGATGAGTGCCGTCAACACGGTTGGCAGGGCACGTGAGTATGACGGTACGACGAGGGCGGCGGAGATTGACATGGGCGCGGGTTCCGGCAACGGGTCGGTCCAAATGACCGGAAAAGGCTACCACGGGGCGGGAGCGACCGAAAAGCGGAAAGCCGCCACCACCATCACCATGCGCCAGACCCGGAGGGCCGGGTAAGCAGCGTCCGGCGGAGGTCGGCCAAGAAAAAATCGCACGATGCGATGTTTTTCGCGTATTCAGTCGTTCGACCGGTGCCGAACGATGTCCCCCTGCACCATGTAGATCACGTCTTCGGCGATGTTTGTCGCCATGTCGGCGATCCGCTCGATGTGCTTGGAAACCGAATTGATCCGCAGCAGATTCTCGACGTTCTCTGGGTTTTCCTTGATCTGTCGGATGACCCTCTGACGGATCTTCTGACGGGCCTCGTCGACGGCGTCGTCCTCCTCACGAACCTGCCGGGCCAGGGATGGATCCCCGTTGACCACGGCGTCGAGGCACTCCTTCACCATGTCCTGCGCCTGCATCGCCATCGTGCGAATTTCGGGAGGCAGGGGGCATGGCTCTCCGGCGGTGAGCTGGGCGACCCGTTTGGCGATGTTCCGCGCGAGGTCGCCCATCCGCTCGAGATCGTTGTTGATCTTGAGCACCGACACCACGAAGCGGAGATCGGCTGCCACCGGCTGGTAGAGGGCAAGAATTTTCAGGCACTCTTCCTCGACCTCCACTTCCATGCGATCGATCTCCTCGTCGCTGCTCATGACCCGCTGTGCCAACTGCGTGTCGCGGTTGATCAGCGCGGTGATCGACTTGGAGATCGCCTCCTCCACGAGCGTGCCGACTCGGAGGATCCGCTCCTTCAAGTGCTCGATCTGCCGTTCGATGTGGTGGGTCATAGGAGCTTTCAGCCGAAGCGGCCGGTGACGTAGGACTCGGTCTCACGGAGAATCGGCTTGGTGAAGATGCCCGAGGTCGTGCCGTACTCGATCAGGCGGCCGAGGTACATGAACGCGGTGTAGTCGCTCGTGCGGCTGGCCTGCTGCATGTTGTGGGTGACGATCAGCACCGAATACCTGCCGCGGAGTTCTTGGATCAGATCCTCCACCTTGCCGGTCGCAATCGGATCGAGGGCCGAGCAGGGCTCGTCGAGCAACAGCACCTCCGGCTCGGCCGCGATCGCCCTCGCGATGCAGAGTCGCTGCTGCTGGCCACCCGAGAGACCAATGGCACTGTCGTGCAGGCGGTCCTTCACCTCGTCCCAGAGGGCCGCACCCCGCAGGCTCAACTCGCAGACCTCGTCGAGCACGCCGCGGCTGTTTTCGCCGTCAATCCGCAGGGCATAGACGACATTTTCGTAGATGCTCATCGGAAACGGATTCGGCTTCTGAAACACCATGCCCATCCGCTTGCGCAATTCGATGACGTCCATGCGAGGATCGTAGATCGAGTCGCCGTTCAGCCTCATGTCGCCGGTGATTCGCACGCTCTGCACGAGATCATTGAGCCGATTGACGCTCCGCAGCAGGGTCGACTTGCCGCAGCCGCTGGGGCCGATGAGGGCCGTGACCTTGTTGTGCGGGATCGGCATCGTGATGCCGTGGAGCGCCTGTTTGCCGCCATACCACAGGTTGAAGCGGTCGATCTCCAGAACCGGCGTCGCTTCGAGCACTTCAGGATGAACTTCCGAGGGGACGTCGCGGCCTGCGGCCACAGCCACCAGCCGATCGGAGGGCGCCGCCGCTGCCTCCGGTGCATCGCGTCGCACGGGTGTTGACTCTGCCGACATGTTCATGACGTACACGCTGCCTGGGCTGCAGGACGCTCCAAAGATTGGGAAGAGTACCAGATCATGATCGCTCCGGCAGGCTGCCGGTTGGCCTGCCGGTTAAAACTGTTGCGACACATAGCGACGCTTCAGTCGGGAACGGATCCAGATTGCCACCACGTTGAGCAGCGCGATGATCGCCACCAGCAGGAACGTGATCGTGAACACCATCGGCTTGGCCGCCTGACTGTTGGGGCTCTGAAAGCCGACGTCGTAGATCAGGTAGGCGAGGTGCATGAACTCCCGCTCCGGATGGACGAACGGAAAGGTGCCGTCGATTGGGAGGTCGAGCGCGAGCTTTTTCACCCCCACGAGCATCAGCGGCGCCACCTCGCCAGCTCCCCGCGCCATCGCCAGAATGAGCCCCGTCATGATGCCCGGCAACGCCCTGGGCAGGACGATCCGCCGAATGGTCTGCCACTTGCCGGCGCCGCAGGCATACGACCCCTCCCGCATGGAGTTTGGAACGGCCGAAAGAGCCTCCTCGGTGGCGACGATAACCACCGGCAGCGTCAGGAGCGCCAGGGTGAGCGATGCCCAGAGGAGGCCGCCGGTGCCGAAGGTCGGCTGCTTGTCGGCCACCAGGCTGGCCTGGAAAAACAGCTCGTCGATGCTGCCGCCGACCGCGTAGCAAAAGAACCCGAGCCCAAATGCCCCGTAGACGATGCTCGGTACGCCGGCGAGGTTGTTGATCGCGATCCGCACTGCCGTCGTGACAGGCCCAGGCGAGGCATATTCGCGGAGATAGAGCGCAGCCAGCACGCCGAAAGGGGCCACCAGGAGCGCCATGATCAACGTCATGGATACGGTGCCCCAAATTGCGGGAAAGACACCACCGGCGCTGTTGGCCTCACGGGGATCGTCGCCAAGAAACTCCTGCCAACGGCCGGCGTACACGCCCATCGTGCCGGCCAGCGAGAGTCGGTTCGGTTGCCACGCTCGCACGACGTCCTCGAGCGGCAGCAGTTTATTGCCCCCCTCGGCGGTTTCGAGTTCGAGCCTCCATCCGTCGTTCTGCTGCCGCAACGCCGCCGTCCGTGCGTCGAGTTCAGCGGACAGTCGGTTCACGCGAGCGATGACCTCCTGTTCCGTCGCGGCCGCTTCGGCCTGACCGGCCGGGCCGCCATCAAGTCCGGCCTGAACGACTGCCAGTCGCGCCGCGCGAAGGTCCCGTTGCAGACCACCACGGTCGTGCCTGTCGATCCGCATCGCCTCTCGCCACCGCCGTCGCACGGAGGGGTGCTCACGTTCGAAGGCCTTCCAGGTCGCCTCGGGGCCGGCGGCCACAACCTCGTCACCATGCAACAGCCGCACCGGGAATCCATGAAACCGGCCACCGTCCATGCGTTCCACCGCCGTGGCCCATTCGGGGCGACTCACCCGCGTGATCGCCGCGTCGTCGAACCATTCGTAATGCTTGCCCGAGAGCTCGAAGTTGGCGGTGCGGATCAGCCGCCGGGCACCGCGACCGGTCGCGGCGGCCGTGGCCACCTCGGCCGCCTCCCGCTCAGACACTTCACCAAGCGCCCGCCGGCCATCGTCGAACTCCACGAGTTCGAGCGGCACGGGCCAGAACGTGCTCGCCCCGCGGATCGCGATAAACGCGAGCAGGCCGGTGATCATCATGATCGCCAGCGCCAAGGCCCCGCCCGTAAGCCAGACCCACGGTTCGCCGTGGGCCGTCAGGCTCGAATAGGACGAACGCATCCGTCGCGGACGCTGCCTGTCAGAGCTCATGAGACCTCCTCCGGAACCGCTGTCGCACGATCTCTGCCGCCGTGTTCACCACAAACGTCATGGCAAAGAGCGTGAGGGCCGCCAGGAAGAGCACGCGGTAATGGGCACTGCCCCGGGCCGCCTCAGGAAGCTCGGTGGCAATCGCCGCCGAAAGCGTCTGGAATCCGTTGAAGAGGTTCCAACCCATCAACGGCGTGTTGCCCGCCGCCATCAGCACGATCATCGTCTCGCCGACGGCGCGGCCCAGTCCGATCATCACGGCGGAGAAGATGCCGCTGGCCGCGGCTGGCACGATCACCCGCACGGCCGTCTGCCAGGGTGTGGCTCCAGCCCCGAGCGAAGCACTGCGAAGATGGTCGGGCACGCTTGAAAGTGCGTCGTCGGCAATGGTGAAGATCAGCGGGATGATGGCGAAGCTCATGCCGATCGCGACGATCAGGGCATTGCGTTGCACGTAGGTGCCAAAGAGCCCGCCACGCGTATCGAGCCGCAGCGCATCGAGAAACGACGCTGCGGCAACAGCGAGCGCAACGGCCAGGGCGACGCCGACCGCGAACGTGCAGAACGACACACACGCAGACCGCTGCTGCGACCAGCCCACGCTACGTCGCCGCAGCCACGGACTGATGAACCGGCCGATCACGAGCGCGGAAACGATCCCGGCCAATGGCAGGAGGGCGAGCACCCAGCCGCCAAACCCACTGCCGCCGCGTCCGTCCAGCCATGCGGACACATCCCCCTGAAACAGTTGCCGTTCCAGCGGAGCCGCTGCCGCGCGGGCCACCACGCATCCCGCGGGCAACGCCACGACGGCGATGAGGGGAAATCGCCAGACCGCATACCGGCTCCGCCAACCGGCGGGCATGAGTTGCCAACAAAACGCCCCACAGAGCAGCGTCAGCGGCACGCAGAAAAATCCGGCCAGCATCGTCATCAACGACCGCTCGACGATCGGTGCAAAGATCAATCCCGCCACGAAACCGAGCACCACACTCGGCAGGCTGGCCATCATCTCGATCGTGGGCTTGATGCGTGACTTCCACGTGGGATGCACGAACTGGCTGGCAAAGATCGCCGCCAGAATCGCGATCGGGGTGGCGAACAGCATCGAGTAGAGCGTCGCCTTGAGCGTGCCGAAAATCAGTGGCACCAGGCCAAACTTGGGTTCAAAAGATTCGTGCCCGGTCGTCTCCCAGGCATGGACGGAACCCGGGTACTTCTCGTACCAGACCCGTCCGAACAGGCCGCGCCAGGAGACTTCCGGATAGCCCGCGTTGAGGGCCCAGACCGCCAACCGAGTGCCGTCGCTGGCAATCAGTCTGTTTTCACGCGGCGTGATCAGCAGATGCCCGGCCGGCGCCTCGAGCGCCGTCGGATCGACACCCCGCAGCGAGGCGGCCATCGCGCCGGTCGTCGTCTGCAGCAGGCGAATCCCGCCGGCGGCATCGGCAACCGCCAGGAGACGTGAACGCGGCGACGAGGAGAGCGCCGTGACGCGGCCCGCCGCACCTCCGCTGCCAACGGCAGGAAATTCGTTCACCAAGGACATTTGCAGACCATCCGCGGCGGGCACATTGGCTGCCCGGGTCGCGAAAAACACCCGCAACGTACCGGCGCTATCCCCGACGGCAATCGCGTTGCCGCCGAAGACATCGACCACGCACGTCACCATATCATCCCCAGGCACCGTATCGAACGACTCCATCAAGATCGGTGACTCGATGTCACGAATCTGATATCGCCGCGCATCGCCGTCCGCTGCGATCAGAAACAACTGGTCGCCGAGTTCCGACACCCGGACGGACCGCGGACTGAATGGAACTCCAGCCTCTCCGGCATCGTTCGCACCGCCGTTGATCGTGGAACCCGACGCGGCCGTGACCACTTCATCGGTGAGCAGGTTGCGGCGGGACGTGATCGCCTCGACCCGCACCGTGCCGGCGGCATCGAGCGCAGCCACGAGTGGACCACCGGAGAGCAGCGTGATGTCGACGTCGATCACCGGATGCCCGAGAGCAGCCGAGGGGGCCGATTCAAGCTCCGTCACCAGACGAACGGTCGCATACTGCCCGCTGGGCGTCCGCACGATGAGACCGCCATCGTGCGCTCGAGCCGCCCCCGCCGCGAGATCGGCAAGGGCTGCCGGTACGCCATCGGACGAGAGAAACGTCGATTCCAACCCGATACGGCCGATGCGGTAGGTGCCGTCGCGGAAGCCCACCACCGCCTGGATGCCACCGGGAAGGATCTGGATCGCGGTCGCATTTGAAAGCCCGCACTCGGCGGGCGATCGGGTCAGCAGCGTCGTGCCATCGTTGATTGAGAACACCCGGAAGAGACCAGGTTCGGCAGCGGCATCGGATTCAGGCACCGCACCACCGTCGAACATCCATGCCACGACACCGGCCTCATCGGCGCCGAGGGCAGTAACGCCGCCAGACGATCTCTCGACCGGTGCGGCCGCCGCTGTCGCTCCGACGGAGGCAGCCAACGGTGAGCCGTGTTCCAACGTCAGCCGCGCCGGCCGAAATAACGGCAGTGCCACTGCCAGGAGGAACACGGCGACTGCCAACACCGCGATAATGGTGCCGATCCCACCGAGCGTGATGACAGCGCGGGCCAGCGTGTCGCCAGCCCTCACCCACGGATGGGTTTTGCGGCGGCGCGAGCGGCCCGTGAAGGTGGACTGCGGTGGCATACCCGGGCTCATGGCTCGCGGAGGCGCAGACGCGGAACTCAGGGACTCGTGAGCCCGACGCTCTGCAGTGCCCGCTTGGCAATCGGACCGGTGATCGGCAGATAGCCGTCCTTGCGGACGTCGCCCTGACCGGTGGCACTGAGCACATAACGGATGAACTCGCCCCGCAGCGGATCGATCGCCGTTCCCGGCTTGTGATTGACGCTCAAGTACAGGAATCGCGACAGAGGATATTCGCCCGAATAGGCAAACTGTGGTTCGGTCGCGATCGCTGCCGCCCCCTGCTTCGCCGACAGCGGCACGGCCCGTACGTCGGCCGTCTTGTAGCCGATGCCGCTGTAGCCGATGCCATACTTGTCACTGGCCACGGCCTGCACCACCGCCGAGCTGCCCGGCTGCTCCTTGACCGTCGGCTTGAAGTCGCCCTTGAACAGGGCGTTCTCCTTGAAGAAGCCGTAGGTGCCACTGGTGGCGTTGCGACCGTAGAGGCTGATCGGCTTGTCTTTCCACTCCCCCTCCAGGCCGAGGTCGCCCCATGTGCGAATCTCGTTCTTGGCACCGCCGGTGCGGTT
>Ga0214921_10001244_pt1 | contig 44031 bp, 54 predicted proteins | sample LL1505_MetaG_FD_177992 | JGI IMG/M metagenome (GOLD analysis project Ga0214921, IMG submission 177992) | Freshwater microbial communities from Lake Lanier, Atlanta, Georgia, United States - LL-1505 | ecosystem: Environmental > Aquatic > Freshwater > Lake | place: USA: Georgia | collected...
TATTGATAAAATGATAGTAAAGTACAACCATTAACAAACGCCAACAATCACAAGGAAAATTAACCAACACTAAAAACCAACAGGACTATGATTAACACACAGCTGAAAACAACGGTGACCTCTATTTTGACAATGGCAGCAATTTACACCCTTTTATATGTGGTGGGAGAGATACTTTTAGGCGGCTGAAGTCTTGTGTGTGTACGTACGTACATATGAAGTAGTGAGTAAGGACCACGCGCGTTGTTATCCATGTATCGGTACGGTGTTGTGAAAAGTGGGTTCAATGTAATATCAGATCGAAAATGTCTTATACACATCGATAAAATATATACTTATATAACCCATTTAACCCATTTAACCCATTTAACCACAACTCCACAATCACGAAATCTTCTTTTTCAACAATCTTTTTCACAGTCAAAAAAATATATACAAATTTGGCTTGTCAAATATTTATTGTTATATTTAAACAAAAAATATGAAATTACTAGCTTCAACAATTGTATGGTATGCTTTATGTTCATTTATTGCATGGGAAGTCAACTTCACCATGTGGTCATGGATAGGAAGGGCAACATTTGTTTTTTTAACTATTTCCAGCTACAGTTACATAACATTAAAAGATAAAGTCAATGGCAAAGAAAAGTAAAAAAAGTGGCATTGCCACTAGAGTAAATGTTTTAAAAGAATGGATTGCTTTTATGAAAATAAAGCCAACCATTAAAAAGAAAATTGACATGGGGTCGCCTGGTTTTGACAGGTAATTTAGTTCTTTAAAATGCAAGCCGTGTTAACATTGGAAACACGTTAATCACCTATGTACAATTAAAATGACGAAAAGTCAACTTTCACTTACGAAGATGCTTTAGCATTTGTAAGTGCAGACTTAGCAGTAGCTGCCTAGTCTTTCCCGTATCACTCATGGGCTTAAAAAGAAGTGAATTCAGTAAGGTAGTGTTTTTTCTGGTGCTTAGTCCTTTAAAAAGAACCAACTATTTATATGTTTGAGTTAAACATACTATTTTGTTTGTTTAGAAAAACAAACTAAGCTTGTAAATGAATTTTTTTGATCAGTTATTTGGACGAGGGTTCGATTCCCTCCGACTCCACATTTTTACTAACAATAGACCAAACCATACCCACTACAGCTACAATTCCACCTACCAATTCTACCATTGTAGAATCATTTATTAAACCTTTAGCTACCAAAATGCCACCTGTAAACGTTAACACATGGCGAACAATTCCTAGCACTTGTACTTTACTTAACTTTTTCATAATTTGTTTTTAATTTATTGTCATTTTTTCTTTTATAGTATTGTAATACCCGTTCAATGATATCAGCTAATTCATTGTAAGTAGTTGGTTGAACTACTTGTGTCTTTTGTTTCTGAGCTGTATAATTTATACTACTTTGCACAATTGGTATTTTTGTTGTTATTAAATAATACTCTTTGCAATCTACTAACACTTCAGCTACCTTACCAACTGGCCATTCATTCTTATAACTGTTCATTGGAAAAGTGTTTAACGTACCTTGTTTTTTCATTTGAGATACATTTGAGTATATATCGTTTACTTCTGGACTCCAAATGGTCTTATAGTCTCCAACTGGTATTAAAAAGTATTCTGCACCAAACAATCCATGTCGATTAGAATTATAAGAGGCATATACAATGTGTTCAATTTTAAACTTGTCAACTAACTCTTTAAATAACTTTCCTAAATCTTTATCATACACTGAAGATTTAGAATTTACAGCAGATCCTATTCTACCTTTATTCCATGGACCTGATGTTACCTTTGCAGCTCCCATTCTAATGCCTCCTGACTCTCTGACTAACATAGACTTACTTCCTAGTTTTTTAATGTGAGGTAAAGCTTCTGTTAATGTGTCTAGTACACTTGAACTTTCAATAATGTCCTCTAATAGTATGTCTTTTAATATGTCTTTAAGTTTAATCATTTTCTTCTTCTTTAACAGCTTCTACTATGTCTTTTTTAGCTTTAGTAAATTTGTCTACTGACGATAATCCTAAACATCCAAATGCCAACAGTGCAACTGCGTTAACTACTGCATCTGATGGTTTAATGTCACCATGAGAACAACAATTAATAAATAAGGATGCACATAGTGACAGTGAACATACTATGCCTACAAATCTTTTTGACGATGGACATCCTGTTTCATCTTTAAACAATCCTCCTATCCAACTTTTCATTTATTATAAATATATTAAGCTTGTTAATTGATAAAATGATATATATATTAAAATTGAAAGTCTTTGTAGCTCAACTGGATAGAGCACATGTTTTCTAAACCTGCGGTTTTGTGTTCGAGTCACAACAGAGACACAGTATATATGTATGGTCGGTTCGTCTAGCTGGTCTAGGACATTAGATTTTCATTCTAAAGATCACGGGTTCGAATCCCGTACCGACTACTAAAAGTAGAAACAACGCGTCCCCAGTTTCTTGTTGACCATGCACAGTCAAAGGATTTATAAGGATGCTAAAAGTAGAAACAACATCTCTGAGTTTCTTGTTCCGTGCATAGGGAAGGAGTTAAAGGGGAGTGAGATTGGGTGACGTTTGTCTTTTGTAACTCAACAATAAATAGAAAAAGGCGGAGTCAGGTGGTGAAACGGTAAACACAAAGGGCGTTGCTCTAAATATGCAGGTTCGAATCCTGTCCCGACTACTAAAGTGTAGGTTCTTTGACATAAAAAACAAAATAAACAATATGGAAATATTATCATTTACTTTTGGAATACTTACGATGGTTGCTATTATTATAGTAGTGGCTGCTGTTATTGGTGTTGTAAAGGTAGTAAAACAGCAAGAACAATTAGAACAATTACAAAAAGACATTGAATGGATCAATAATCGATTTGATAATGAACGACGTGATTTAGAAACTCTAATCAACAATGTTGAAACTTCAACAGATGGACGATTTGATCAAATTGAACGTCACATTAGTGAAATAGCAGATAACATCAATCAAAGAATTAATAAGGAGAATGAGCAAATTTATCGTAACATACATGATACTCATTCATATATCGATTCCCGAATTGACAAATTAGAAGCAAAAAAACAATTAATTAAAGGATAAATTAAACCCGTTAAAAGAACCTACACTTTTTAAAATTTCTACATATTTATAATAAAATTAAAACAACATGAAAAAATCACAACTACGTCAAATTATCAGAGAAGAAATTTCTAAAGCTATCAATGAAAATCCCTTAAATATTGATGAAGGAGCTCCAAATTTACTAAGAATGGCTGGAGAATTTTTTAGCATTCCTGGTGTTTACAGCGATAAAACTAAAATGAATTTAAAAGATTTAGAAGCTAAAATGGAAGAAATGGGATTTGCAAGAGGTGGTGCAATATGGAATGCTATTTTAGATAAAGCAGTAGAATATGGTTTTAAAGGAGAAGTTGGAATGACTGGCAAAATGGCAACATTCACAGGAGAAAAAAGTGCAGCGCAAAAAATTGGCGCAACAGCAGCGGGTGTCACTAGTACACGTAGAAAAGCTGAGTAATATTAACAGTTAGGCTTCCAAGATCCTTTAACATATATTTAATCATAATTAAAAATAAAGGTTATGATGATTTACAAAATTGAACGATTTAAAGAATTAGAAGTAGGTTTTCCATTTGCTCGTTTTACCGATGATGAATGGGGCAAAATTGATGACTTAGAAAAAACCGGAATTGATTTAGAAGAAACTTCATGTATTTCAATTGGAATGTACACACACGCATACATTGATTGTCTAACTAAATTATTCTCAAAATACGATATTCCACTTAAGGTTACAGACGTTACAGCTCAATATACCCATACTCAATCTACATTTGATGAATTTACTAATAAATACATTTCCCAATTAGATAAAATAGAAGAATTTATGTTAGCGAATACATCAGTAGATGATGTGTTAGATAAAATTAATGGATTTGGAATTGAATCACTTAATAAAATTGACAAACAAATTTTAGAAAGTATTAATTAAAAATAAAGGTTATGGAAAAACGATTTAAACCCCTTAAACGGATTACTATTCCTGAGTCAGATGTTTACATATCTGCTGATGAAGATTTTCAAAATAACTTTATTAGTTTTTATACGCTAGAAAAAATAGACAATGAATGGGATGATGTAAAATACTTTACTAAACGTACTAAAAAGCCTATTCCTAGTTTTGGAGAGGGTAAAGAAATTATTTACGTTATGTCTAATCCATCAATGCCTAACTTAATTAAAATAGGATACACTGGTAAAGAAATAGAAATAAGACGTTCTATTTTGTCTAAACCAACAGGTGTTCCCACCCCATTTAAAATTGAATATTTTTATAAACTACAAGGAAGGGGAATGGAACTAGAAAGAGAAATACATAAATATTTAAAAGAATATAGACTCAACAATGACCGTGAATTTTTTGAGTTAACATTAAAACAAGCTATAGACGCAATAAACTTTATTGGAAAAAATTACACTTAAACTTGCTGATTTAAAAATAAATCATTATATTTATAACTATGAAACAAATACTTTTTACATTAACATTAGCCCTCGCAGTTATCTCTTGCGGAACAAAATCAACGAACACAGTAGTTGACACAGTTAAAACAGTTGATACCATAATCACAGTTGATTCTGTTAAAGTGGATTCCATTAAAATTGACACAACTGTCAAAAAATAAATTAAAATGGATTTAAAAAATTTGCTCTATATTAAATATAGAGCTTTTTTTATTTTAAACTACCTTTATAAAATACATATTTATCATTAAATATATGTTTAACACTCTTAAAAACGTTTTTTAGCATTTTATATGTTGGATATTAATAATATATTAAATATATTTGACTCTACTGACAATAGTAAAGATGATGAGGTGTCGTCATTAATAGATTTTTCTGAACATCCGTTGTTTTGGATTGGTGGATATAATAAAATTGTAAATAATTACACTTTCTTTTTTCAATATTCTATTAAAAATTTTAAAGATATTTTAAAAGATGATGAAGATTTAGTAAATGTAGAAAATGCAACAAAACAAGTACTGTTCAATAAAGCCTGGGAGTATATACGAAATATAAATGTGTTTAATACATTTCATGTTGAATGTATAAAATTAAAGTCTAGTGATTCATTAATACAGACTTTAGATTTAGGCATAAAATTTTTTGAAGAAAAAGAAGAATTTGAAAAATGCGCATTATTAAAAAACATTCAAGATATAGCTAAAGGTTTTGTAATTTAAATTTGGCTGTTTAATTTTTACAATGTATATTAATACTACGGGAAAAAAAGAAACATAAATAAACAATAATATGAAATATAGAGATGCAATTTTGAAAAAATTAGACAATGTTGACTCAAGTTTAAACCGCCTAAATTTAACTTTAAATCAAGGTGACAGAGATGGATCTTACACAGTTATAGAAACCTTAAGAGAACAAATTGAACAAATTAAAGGTTATATCGAAGCTGAAGGTATGACTGGAAACGAAGGATAATTAATTTAAAAATAAAAGTTATGAAGCTTACCGCTGAACAAATTCAAGACAACTGGATTAAGTTTGAAAAAACTATAACCTCTTACATTTCAGAGCCTAGACGCTCTAAATTGTTAGATTTCTATCAAAAACACAGTGAACGTTTTATGTTGATGCCTGCGTCACATAAAAAAGAATACCATAATGCATTTCCAGGAGGATACATTGATCATGTTAACAGAGTAGTTGACTGTGCTTTAAAAGTAAATCAACTATGGATTGAAATGGGAGTTAACTCTTCTACATATACAGAAGAAGAAGTTGTATTTTCAGCTTTAAATCATGATTTAGGAAAATTTGGAGATGAAAATAATGAATCTTACCTGCCACAAACTGATCAATGGCGTAAAGATAAATTAGGAGAAGATTATAAATTCAATGACAATTTAGAATATATGTCTGTTCCAGATCGTGGACTGCATTTACTTATGTCTAATGACATTCCTTTTTCTAAAAATGAAATGTTAGCTATTAAATTACATGATGGGCTGTATGATGATTCTAATAAATCCTACTTAATGAGTTGGAGGCCAGAAACAAGACCACGTACTTCATTAATATTTATTGTTCATCAAGCTGACTTAATGGCTGCTCGAATTGAATTTGAACATGAGTGGTTGCCTAAATTTAAGAATAACTTGCCTACCGCAAATAAGGACATTATATTAACTCCGAAATTGAAAAAAACACCAACTAAAGTGAAGGCTTTAAGCAGCATTAAAAGTGAAGGTTTAAAAGGTGTAATGGATAATTTTTTTAAAGATTAAATAAAAATAAAAGTACTAAATAAAGGTTGTGGTTTAAAGCCATGACCTTTTATAATTTAATTTAAAACTTCAAATTATGATAATAACAATTTTTATACTTACAATAATAATATTCATATCTGTTTACACTAACTATAATTTACTAGTGAAAAATGAAAAATATGAAGACATGGTTAAAAAATATGAAAAACACATCAGTGATGTTTCCAATGTTATTGAATTTTCAAACGCGAAACTAAAAGAAATAGATGCTAGAGAAGCATTTAAAAGTGATGATGAAATAGGATGGTTTTTTGATCAAATAAAATATTTACAAACACAACTAGATGACTTTAAAATAAAAAAATAATATGAGAAAACCTAACCAAAAAAGATACTTTACTCAAGAAACACAGGATGCAATTGTGTTGTACAACAGTAGTATAGATCCTATTGAAAGAAGTAAAATATATGGTGAGCAAATTCACTATGCTTTTTTTAAACTTACCCAAAATATAATTCATACATTTAAATTTTACCATACAGAAGTAGAAAATATTGAAGATCTTCAACATGAAATTATTACATTTTTACTGTCTAAAATTCATTTGTTTGACGGAAATAAAGGAACAAAAGCATTTTCTTATTTTGGTACTATTGTTAAACGCTGGTTAATATTATATAATGAAAAAAACTATAAGAAAAAAGTAGTATCTGTTCCTATAATGTCTATAGAAGAAGATAATGGACATTCTTACACAATAGAAGAAAATAACTCGCCTAGTGATAAACTATCATCCAATGACAGATTATCTTTATTTATGGATTTATACACTGAACATTGTACTACAAATATTTACAAATTGTTTCCAAAAGAAAATGATGCTAAAGTGGCAGACGCCATTCTTGAACTGTTTAGACGGCGAGAGAATTTAAACATTTTCAATAAAAAGGCACTATACATATACATTAAGGAAATTATAGACATCAAAACTCCAAAAATTACTAAAATAGCTGATAAATTATATAAAATATTTAAAAAAAGTTATGTCTTTTACTTAGAAAATGGATATATAAAATTTCAATAAGTTCTATATTTATAACAAACACGCACAATTATACTATGGAAGGCTTAAACTCAGAAATATTTGGTGACAAAAAGTTTAAAGATCTATTAGAAGAAATTTATACAAACCAAAAGAAAAAAGAAAAACAAATATCAACATTAATTAATGAGTTAAAACCTATGGTAAGTGACATAGGTGACGCTACATTGATTGTTCCTTTAATTAAAGAATACTTAGAAATAGGTGTTAAAAATGATGAACAGTTAATTAAAATGGCTACCATTATTCAACGATGTATATCTACATCTCAAGTTAACAGTGAAGGAGGATATACCATTTCTGAAGAAGAAAAATCTCAACTGTTATCTGAAATAAACAAATTAAATGATAAACCTGAAAAATAATGGATTACGGTTACAGTGGTTTATTTAAAAGTCAAAATAGAGGTAATTCTAATAATATAGATTTATTTAGTGAAATTGGTACTTTAAAAAATAAAATTACACCAAATAGAGTTAAAAGTATTATTTTAGATCAAAATCATGAAAAATTTGAAGATTTAGGAGGATGGAATGCTTTAGGAACTATAGAAACATCTGATGGAAGATTTATTAGACCTCTTAATTCAAACTCAAAAATTTTTCCTTTAATAAATGAAATTGTTTACATAGTTGAAGGATTAAATATAGCTGGAGAAAATCCTCAATTTACAATTCCTTCTTCCTATTATATTACTAATGTAGGAATTTGGAATCATCCTCATCATAATGCTTATCCAAATGAAAATGTAAATCAAAATGAAAATGATGCTAATGACTATGAACAAGCATTTAATGGAACTATTAATGATACAACAGATGATGTTACTGTAAGACGAGTAACAGATAACTCTACAGGAATAAATTTAGGTAAAACATTTGTAGAACGTTCTAACATTCATCCACTATTACCTTTTGAAGGAGATTTTATACAAGAAGGTAGATGGGGAAATTCATTACGTTTTGGAAGTACAGTTCAAGAAACTCCAAATAATTGGTCTATGTATGGTCAAAATGGAGATCCCATTACTATACTTAGAAATGGACAAGGAAATCAAACTGAAGAAGGATGGATACCAATTATAGAAGACATAAATAATGACAATTCATCTATTTACTTAGCTAGTACACAACAAGTACCCTTAATAACATCAGGTAGATTAGATGAAGGAGGAAAAACAGATTATTCTAGTTACAATAACTCAGATGTTTCAATACCTATATCTCCTACCCAATATACAGGAAATCAAATTATATTAAATGCAGGAAGACTAGTATTTAATGCTAAAGAAGATCATATATTATTAACTTCTCCTTTATCTATAAATTTAAATTCCCAAGATTCTATTAATATAGACACAACTAAATTTATAGTTCAATCAGATTTTATATATTTAGGAAATAAAAGTCAAGCAACTGAACCTTTAATGTTAGGTACTCAAACTATAGAATGGTTAAAATCATTAATGGAAACTGTTGAAAATTTAAATAATGCTCTTACAGGATTAACATCTTTACCAGTTGCTCCATTTACTTCAGCTGTTTTTCCTGAATTGAATGCTTCTGCTTCAAATGCACAACCTATAATTTCATCTTTAAAACAATCATTAAATGATAATATATTAACTTCAAAAAATAACTTTACTATATAATGGCTAATGATTTAAATGTTATTGTTTATCAAAATAGAAATCCAAAAGATCTCCTTAAAGATGTAAATTATTATGGATGGTTTAATTTTCAAAAATTTATTGATAATTCTAATAATCCAATAGCAATAAATTTTAGAAGTAAAGGAAGTATAATAAATACTAATGAAGGAAAACCTATAACTAATAATATAATTGCTGCTTATAATGCACAAACAACTCCTCCATTACAAATTTCACAGATAAATATAATAGCTGCTCAAAAATTTCATAATAAAACAGATCCAAATGTGTTAATAGATGAAGGATGGGTAGGTACTCAAACTAGACAACTTAAATTTCCTGCTCTAATATTCTTTTACACTGCAAAATATTTATCTAAAGAAGGAGATAAAAAAACAATGAATAAAGAAACATTAGTAGAACCAATTCATGGTGGCTTAGATGATTATGGAATAGAATGGTATTCTCCAGTAATATGGGGCAATAAAAGATATGTAATTGAATCTAAAAAAATACATGATATATGGGAAAAAAATAAAAGTACAATATCAAAATCATCTGAAAATGTAAAAGATAATAGTAAAGCATATGAACTTCAAGGTGCAACTTTTAATAGAATATTATCTGAGTCAGGTCCAAAAATTAATGATATTAAAGAATATGATTCAACAATACATAAAAATATAGATGGAATTACCTTACAAGATGGTAAATATCCATTTGTTCCCACTCGTACAATTTTAAGAAATTACAACCAAAATGCAGATATTGGAATTTCTTGGGGAGATAATGAGATAAATTCTACTTCTCAAAATTGGTTTAGTGAACAACCATTAAAACCAACTCCATGGCCTATTCCATCAATAATTAAAACTACCCCTACACAAACTACAACTAACATTAAAAATAATGCGACATTAAAAGACATAAATACAATTACTAATACAATTATTAGTAAATTACCTTCCTAATTAAAAATATGAATGAAACTAAAATTTCATCTTTAATACTTAAATCTGGCCAAAAATTAATATCAATTTTAATTCCTAAAATTGTTGATTTAATAGCAGTAAAATCTAAAATTGATACTAAACTTATAATAAAAGTTATATCAATGGATAAAGAGTCAGCTAAACAAGGAGGCATAGATGAAATACTTAAACAAGCAGGTAAAATAGGTGTATGCATTCCTGCTATACCATTACAAGCCATTGTAGATGTAAGAAACTCAATGATGGATTCATTAAATGCTGCCTCTACATCTGTAGACACTTTAAGTAAAACTTTAAATCCATTAAAAACAACATCAGATGGAGTAACTAAAACAATAGATGTCACAAATGTAGCCATTTCAGTAGCAAAAATAGCTGTGGCTCTTATTCCAACACCTCCTCCACCAATACCAAGCCCAGCATCAGCAGCATTACTTCAAGTTGGAACTGTAGAAAAATTAGTTGAAACTTTAAAATTTAATTTAAATGGTATTATAAACCAAATAACTTCAACACAAAGCGCAATAAATTCTGTCAATCCTATTTTTACTAAAATTACAAATTTATTTAAAGTAATAGATAAGTATTTATTAGGATGTAATGTAAATGCAGCAAATCTAACACCACTAAATCCATCTTTACAAGCATTAGATAACATTCAAAAACAACAAGTGGTAGATGCTCAAAAACCAACTTCAACTTCCTTTTCTCCAATAACTTATAAAGGATTTATATTAGATATAGTTACAGTACCTTTTTCACCAACAGTAAATAGAGTAAGAGCTGTTGCAAAAAATCCACAAGATATAATAATGTTGCAAACTCCACTTTCATTCACAACTACTCCGCAGGTATTAATAAGTGAAATTAAATTAATAATTGATTCAAATCCCAATTTAAAAGCAGAATAATTAAATATTTATAACAAATGAACGCAGACACACTTAAAAAAATCATCAAATCAGCAGTAAAAGAAGCAATTCAAGAAGAATTGAAGGACATTTTATTAGAAGCTGTTAAAAGTAACAAACAGCCTATTAATGAATCATATCGATCTAATGATGATAGAACATTAAATTTTAACACAAATACTATACCTTATCAACAGTCTATAAAATCTCCAATTGATGCTAAAAAATCATATATGGACATTTTAAATGAAACAGCACAAGGATCCAAGTCAGGATTTGATGGTGAATTTAAAGTTAATGGTTCTGTAAATACTATGTCTGAAGGAAGCGCACTTCCTGAAGGCCAACTTGGTTTAGATCAAATAATGAATTTAATTAAAAGATAATGGCATTTGGCGCTAAAAAAATATTTCCAATTGACACTAGACCTGGAACAGCTATAGGTATTGCTATACCTTTTAATGCGCCCGCTGCTTTTTTTTCAACATATCTTACTAAAGATGCAATACGAAATAATTTATTAAATTTCTTTTTAACTAATAAAACTGAAAGATATTTAAACAACAGTTTTGGAGCCAATTTAAGAGCATTTGTTTTTGAACAAATTACAAATGACAATTTAGAAAATCTTAAATCAGACATTCAGTCATTAATAGCTCAATATTTTTCAAATATTAAAGTGGACAGTTTAAATTTACTACAATCTCCAGACAACAATGAAATTACAGTTCAATTAAATTACAGTATAATAAATACAGGAATAACTGATCAAATACAAATAAATTTTGGATAATGGCAAGTAATAAAAACATAAAATATATAAATAAATCTTTTGATGAGTTTAGAGGCAGTCTTATAGATTACTCTAGAACTTACTTTCCAACCACATATAATGACTTCAGTGCTGCATCACCAGGCATGATGTTTATGGAGATGGCTGCTTATGTAGGAGATGTTTTATCATTTTATTTAGACAATCAAGTACAAGAAAATTATCTTCAATTTGCTCGCCAGTCAAATAACTTATTTGAATTAGCATATATGTTTGGTTATAAACCAAAAGTAACAGGAGTAGCAGTAACAAGTGTAGATTTCTATCAAAAAGTTCCTTCTATACTTGTTGGTTCAACATATCTTCCTGACTTTAATTATACTTTATATATTAGTGAAAATGCAACTGTGTCTAATGGTTCAACAACTTTTTTAATGAGTGACACAGTAGATTTTTCTACTTCAAGTTCAACAGATTTAACTGAAATTACAATATATGAAACAACAGGAGGAAATCCAACATATTATTTGCTAAAAAAGACTCGTAAAGCTATTTCTTCCACTATTACTTCTCAAACTTTTAACTTTGGAAGTCCAGTTAGATTTTCAACAGTTGAATTAGATGCTACAAATTTAATTGGCATTTTAGATTGCACAGATAGTGATGGAAATAAATGGTATGAAGTAGATCATTTAGGTCAAGAAATGGTATATGATTCAATTAAAAATACTAACATTAATGATCCTAATTTATCTCAATATAGTAGTGATGCTCCTCATTTATTAAAATTAAAAAAAGTACAACGTAGATTTACTACTCGTTTTAGAAATTCTTCTACTTTAGAAATCCAATTTGGAGCAGGAACAACATCTGATTCAGATGAAGAAATAATTCCAAATCCAGACAATGTAGGTATAGGTTTACCTTTTGAACAAACAAAATTATCAACTGCTTATTCTCCTACAAACTTTTTATTTACAAAAACATATGGTATTGCTCCTTCAAATACTACTTTAACATTTAGATATTTGACAGGAGGAGGAGTTACAGCTAATGTAGATGCTAATTCTTTAAACACATTAAGTGCAACAACAAAATTTTCAAATGTAGGACTTAACAGTGTAACAGCAAATGAAATTTTTTCTTCTTTAACAGTCACTAATCCAAATGCAGCAAGTGGGGGAGGAGATGGAGATTCAATAGAAGAAATAAGACAAAATTCATCTGCTAATTTTGCAACCCAATTACGAAATGTAACACAAGATGATTATTTAGTAAGAGCTTTAAGTATGCCTTCTAAATATGGTTCTATAGCTAAAAGTTACATTGAACCTACAAAAGTACAAAATTTGTCAGCTGGAGAATCCAATAGTATTTTAGATTTATATATTTTAACTTATGATATAAGTAGAAAATTAACAACTTCATCTCAAGCATTAAAACAAAATTTAATTACTTATCTTTCTCAACATAGAATGGTAAATGATGCTGTTAACATTAAAGATGGATTTGTTATTAATATTGGAGTTAGTTTTGACATTATTATTCTTCCTAACTACAATAGTAATGACATTTTAACTAAATGTGTATCTGCTTTACAAACTCATTTTAATACTGATAAATGGCAAATGAATCAACCTATTATTTTAAGAGATATTTATATTCTTTTAGATAGAATAGAAGGAGTTCAAACAGTTAAAACATGTAATATAACCAATAAAACAGGTGTAAATTTAGGATATTCACAATGGGCATATGATGTTGAAGGAGCTACAAGAAATAATGTGGTTTACCCTTCAATAGATCCTATGATTTTTGAAGTTAAATACCCAGCAACAGACATTCAAGGTAGAGTAGTATCATTATAAAAAAATAAACAATGAATAAATCAGAATTACGTCAAATTATTAAAGAAGAAATAAATAAAGCTATTAAAGAAAGATTCCAATATAATTTATCTGAATCTCAAAAGTTAAATACTCAACAAGAAATGAAAAACTTAATGAATGATATACTTGAATCAAATAAAAAAGTAAAACAATTGATGAAACAAAAAGGATATGAAATTTAAACTTTTAGAAGATAATAAAAATATAGAAGGATATGTTAAATATCTAGATAATTTAATAATAAAACTAAAAGATTCTAACAAATTAAAACACAATGATCCTTTATATAAAGAATTAATTTCAACAAATAATAAAATTGCTTCTTGGATGAAAAATTATATATTATTAAATAAAGAAATTGATCCTAAAGATGAAGAAATAATGATAAATGCTATTTTAGATAGAGTGAATAGTATAAATAAAATTTTAAACTAATGGCCGTATATAAAATATTCCCAACTCAAGATACTACATTGTATTCTATGTATCCAACAATGAATACAGGAATTGATGAAATATTAGAAACTTCTTTAGATGTAAATGTTTCACCAACAACATCACCTCAAACAAGTCGTTTTCTTATACAATTTTCATCAGCAGAAATAACTGATGTTATAAATAATAAAATAGCAGGTGCTACATGGCAATCAAATTTAAGATGTTTTGTAGCAGATGTAACAGCCTTAAATGCAGACACTTCTTTAGAAGTATATCCTATTTCCCAATCATGGAACATGGGAACAGGAAGATATGGAAACATACCAGAAACACAAAACGGAGCAAGTTGGAATTGGAGAGCATATTCAGGCAGTAATATTTGGACTACAGGAACTTTTAATGTTGGAACCACAGCTTCCTATTCATCTTCAGTTTCTGTAGGTGGAGGAACATGGTATGTGACACAATCTTTAAGTGGCTCTCAAACATTTGGTTATTATGATGATAAAGACATTAACATAAATGTTACTAAAATAACTACGGCTTGGTATAGTAGTTCTATTCCTAACAATGGTTTTATAGTTAAACAAGAACAAGAATTTATTAATGACATAAATGTTCAACCTCATTTAAAATATTTTTCAATTGACACTCACACAATATATCCTCCATGTTTAGAATTTAAATGGAATGACACTATTATCAATTCAGGTTCATTACCATTTATTACAACTCAACCTTTTGATGTGTCAATAAATAACAATCCTGGAATATTCTACTCAGGGAGCATAAATAAATTTAGAGTATTTGCTAGACCTACATATCCAACTAGAGTATTTCAAACTGCGTCTTTATACACTCAAAATTCATACTTACCTACATCTTCATACTATGCAATAAAAGATTTAGACACAAATGAATATGTAGTTGACTTTGACTCATCATATACAAAATTAAGCATTGACACTACAAGCAGTTACTTTTCACTTAACATGAATGGTTTTGAACCAGAAAGATATTATAAAATTTTAATTCAAACTATAGTAGAAGGAAGCACAATTACTTTAGACAATGATTATTACTTTAAAATAGTTAATGGATAATGGAAGAAAAATTAGATTTAAATAAAAAATCATTTAATAAAAATCAATATGAGAAGGTTATAGATACTAAATTTTCTCAATTGGCTACTTCATTTAATGAAGCAAATAATCCACCATCCTTATCACCTCCTGTTTTAATAGATGAATTTTTTCAAAAATACAATCAATTATTTTTTGACATACCTAAAAATGGCGCTACAAATTCCCATGAGTATTTAATAAAAAGAAGCTCTGAATATGTAGATTTTCAAGTGATGAATGATGAAATGTTAGCTTTAATTGATGAAATAAATGCTTTACAAGCACAAAATTTAGAATTAAATCAAAAATTAGTAGATGCACAATTACCTAAAATATAATGGATAAAATTGTAAATATTCAGTCTGTAGATCCTAATAATTATCAACTGCAAAATTATAATGCCGAAGATGAATCACTTATTCAAAATTTCTCAACAGAAATAATTTTTGATTCTACTCAAGATTATTTAGAATATTTTGTTTTAGATTTAAATTCAAATGTTTTATATAGTAACACAGCTGGGTACAATAACTATACAATTTTAGGTGATAATATAATAATTGACCCACAAAAAGATTTAGAAGTTACTGGATATTTAGAAGGACAATATTATACAATATATAATTTTTTAAAAAGAAAACTATCTTCTTCTCCAAACAGTACTTTTTACATTCAAGATATAAGTTCTGACAGAACAGAGTTAAGATTAAATACTACTACAATTTCTTCTATAGACATAGTAGATTTAACAAATCAATTATCACAAGATATATTAAATAATAATTATTACCAAGACTTTTACTTAAATTTTGGAAATAATAAATTAGTAATAGCTGTTAACATAGCTTTAGATAATACAGATCCTAATGATCCAACAGTTTTAATAAAACTTTATGAACCATTACCATCAGAATTTAATGTAAAATCAACATGTTGGGTTGTAGAACAAATAGCAGAATCTAAAGCATATCAAATAGAACTTACAACAGTTTTTGATTTTACTCCAGTTTTAAATTATATAAGTGGTCCTAATTTAAATTTAGATCTTCAAGATCAAATAAATAATTCAACTCCTTATTACAACCAAAATACCTTAGCTTTAAATGCTTCTACTTTAGGAACAGGAAGTTTACTGTATCAAATCAATAGTTTACTAGCTGAAAAAGGAATTGAAATAAACATAGACTACACAGACTATTCAGAATTTGTACATTTTTCCTCTGCTCAAACAAGACTAGAAAATTTTTACTATAAAATATCTTTACTTGAAAATTATACTGCTAACAGTAATCTTGCTTCTACATCCCCAACTAATACTTTTATTTCCAGCAGTCAAATAATATGGAACAATAAAATAAATGACATTATAACTAATTTTGATGGATATGAATATTACTTATACTTTGAATCAGGCAGTTATGCTTGGCCTAAAGTAGCAGGTAGTACTCTTCCCCCATATGTAAATGTAACTACAGGTTCAGTTGCTGCAATAAATTGGTTTACTACTCAATCAATTTCCGCTTCATTTTATGACTCAGAAAACAACAACCATTTAATTAATGCCATACCAACATATTTAAGAGAAGATCCTCAAAATGCTAAATATGAGTTGTTCATTCAAATGGCAGGACAACATTTTGACAATATATGGGTATATTTAAAAGACATTACTAATAAATTTAATACTGACAATAGATTAAACTATGGCATTTCAAAAGACATAGTAGCACAAGCAATTAGAGATTTAGGAGTTAAAATTTACCAAAATAATTTTTCAGACGCAGATATATATTCTTCTTTAATTGGACTAACTCCTTCAGGAAGTACTTTATTATTACCATTTACAACTGGATCTTTACCTTCACCTGCAGGATTTGAATATATAAATACTTACATTTCAGCCTCTGATGTAACTGCTGTATTATCTTTAAATGATACAAATAAAGAAATATATAAAAGAATATATCATAACTTACCTATTTTACTAAAGAAAAAAGGCACACCTGAAGGTTTAAGACTTTTAATTAACTTATATGGCATTCCAGACACAATTTTAAGAATAAATGAATTTGGAGGAAAATCTAATTCTATAAACAACAATTGGGATAACTTTCAAGACCAATTTAACTATGCTTTTAATGTGTCCGGCTCAGGATATGTAAGAGTTCCTATAACAACAAGTTCAATTGCTATACCTACAGGCGCTTATGAATTTAGATTTAAAACACCAGGTATTCCAACATCAAATTTATCACAAAGCTTATTAGTAATGCAGCCTACTAATAACACAAATTTTTTCACTGTAGCATTAGAATACTCAGGCTCAAAATACACATCAGCTTCCTATTCTGGCTCAATAGCTGATCCTTATAATGAATATGGAACTTTAAAACTTATATCAACTGCTCTTACTTCTGCAAGTATATATTTACCCTTCTTTGACGGCGGTTGGTGGTCAGTATTAGTTAATAATACAGGTAATAATAGTTTACTTTATGCTAAAAATAAAATTTATGAAGGATATGATGGAAATGCTATAGGTTTTCAAGGATCTGGAAGTGTAAATTTATCTACAGGTACTTTTGCTAGTGCCAGTTTATATTTACCTTTCTCAAGTTCTTTAACTATAGCAACTAAAGTATATCAACCATTTTCTGGTTCTTTTCAAGAATTAAGATATTATAACATTCCATTAAGTGAAAGTCAATTTAATGATTATGTAATGGATCCTTACTCAATGGAGGGAAATTTACTAAGTGGTTCTCAATCGTCTTTAAGTAGTCTAAAATTTAGAGCACCTTTAGGGACCATGTTAGACAACAACACTAGCTCTATAGTTAGAACTTCTATTCATCCTTCATACACTTCCAATCCAGTCACTCAATCATTTACTTCAGGAAGTACCTATTATTTATCTGGTTCTTTTAGCTTTACACCTAACACAGAAGTCACATATCAAGACCAATTTGCTTCAGGTTTAAAAAATGCAGTAACAGAAAAAATAAAAATAACAAACACCATATATCCATCAGGTAATACTCTATCCCAATATATTTCTATTCAGCAAACATCACATGTAAGTGAAAGCTTTACAAGAGACATAGACTATGTTGAGGTAGCTTTTTCACCCCAAGATGAAGTTAACGATGATATTATATCACAGCTTGGCTCATTCAACATTGGTCAGTATATTGGTGATCCAAGACAAGTATCTTCTTCATTAAACTACTATCCAGATTTTAATGTGTTAAGAGATGAATATTTTTCAAAATATACTCATAGTTATGATTTGTGGGACTATATGCGACTTATTAAATTTTATGATAATTCACTGTTTAAGATGATTAAAGATTTTACACCAGCAAGAACTAGTCTAGCAACAGGTATTGTTATAAAGCCAACATTGTTAGAAAGATGTAAATATCCTTTACCTCAAGCTAATACCAACACAACACAAACATATGTAGGAAGTCCTACTACAAAGCAAAAAAACATACCATACTAAAAAATGCCATTAAAAAATATTATATTAACAGGATCAATAGGTAGTATTCCTACTCAGTCATATGGTCAAAAGATGTACATTTCATCTACTGAACAACAGTCCTTTCCAATAGAAAGAATTACAGGCAGCAGTGGAGGAACTTTTCAAAATTTCAATTCATCAATTGGACTTCATACTGGCACTGAATTATTCATTAATGTAACACAATCATATTCAGAATCCATTGACACCATAGCAGGTATAAGAACATTTCTTCATGACACTCAAGAAGAATTTATAAATGGAGAATTTAGTGGTTCTAATTTAATAGTGGCAAATCAACGTTTAATTGATGAAGATTGTGTAGAATTTTTAAGTGTAAACACAGCTTTAGTAAACTACAAAATCTATTTTTACTACTCATCAGCTTCATTATACAATGAAACACCAATTGCAAACTTTTTAAATAACAACACTTCTCCAAATGATGGAGAAATATATTTATATTGGAATAAAACAATTCCTGCACCATTTGATTTAAACCCAATTATATTAGGAATACGTTACATTAAAATAGCAAATAGAGACTCTCAAGGAAACGACAATACTTTATCACTTCAAGAATTAACTAGTTTAAGATTAAAATTTAGTGATGTTAGTACAGTATCAACTTATCCTATTTATTCTATAACCCCACGCTCTACTTATCATTTATATAGTATACTACCACAAATAAATGTAACATCATCTGCAGACAATAATGTATTAAATCATGCTTTTAGTGCTTCTGCTGCTACTGATTCATCAGTTTATGTTGCATCAGGTGGAATATATTATATTAATAGCTTTACAGAAAATACAGATATTTTAAATTACTTTAACCCAACTACAGGAATTTACACTTATGGTGACACTCCTAATCATACCATACACTATACATCATCAATATTTATTACACCATCAGGACCATCTCAACCAATGGCCTTCTATTTAAAGGGAGATTCAGGATCTTCTTTTGATATATCTTCTTCTATGACAATAAGTGTTGGAACTACTTTTACACTTAAAGGCACAGCATCTTTTTTTGAAACCCAAAATCTCCAATTAGTAGTAGGTCCTAAAGGTGAAACTGAAGATCATCCTCCTTATAGTTTTAGTCAAGTTCAATGGTCCTTTACCCAATCTCTTAGTCCATACAGCATTACCACTCAAACAATATTAGAACCTTACCTACTCCATAATTTTAGAAACACTGACTGTGATGTTACAATGAACAATGTTAGTGAGCAAGAAGTTAGTGGATTTTACAGAAGAGTAAACTACAACTCAGGAGCTACAATTCCAACTAATCAACAGCAGATCATTTCACAATCTGCAGAATTTGCAGATGTAAAAGATTACAATTACTCAGCGCGGGCTCACATTTTACCAAGATACAATGGTGTTAGAACAGTACAATTAAATGAAAATGTTTACACTGAAGGAGAATATGTTATTGATGATGAAACCACTGTAGATGTTGGTTTTGGCAAAACACCTTCTGTTCAATCTTTAGAAACATATTTTGTATATTTTGATTATTTAGGAGGAACCAATCCTGAACTTATAGGTAAAGCAGCAGCTCACATTTTATATTTAATAGACATAGATGGAAATATATTAACTCCTTCACTTTCAAGTTCATACTACTATAATTTAATTGACAACTTTGAATCAAATAAAAAAGCAAATGTTATATTAAATGCTACATCTGGCAATCCTTTAACAATAGGAGACATTCCTATTATTAGAGCAGGAACTATTCCTATGCCTATTATAGCATCTCAAACAGGAAGTCTTCCCTATCAAATCAACATTCAACCTACAATGTCTTTTGGAACATCTGGCTCTGCCATTCCAAATTACAATAGTATGTTTACTGCATCTGTTCAACAAACTGTCTCTGCAAATACCTTTCCACAAATAACGTTAGGTGGCACTACTTATGCTAATAACACAACCAGATCAGGTAATGAAATAACAATTGGCACTACTTCAAATTTATTATACATAGCCTTACAAATTTCCTTTCCAAATGGAATTTTACCTACAAATCTCAATTCAAGTTATTATCCTTTTAATAGTTTTATAAAATTCCAAGAGTCAACAGATGGAGGAGCTACTTTTAATATAATATATGAAGCTCCTTTTACAATGACTGGTCCTACTAATCTTATAAAACCCATCATTACCTCTCAACCTTTTAGACCAATAAACGGCTATAAATACCGAGCAGCTATGTATAATCCTACAGCGCAGTCTAATCTTATTTTTGATTTTGTTCAACTTCAAGTTATTCAAAATCCTCAAACAACAATACAAGAAGTACGCTCAGGTTCAGGAGGAGGATATTTCACATCATCATTACAATCTGCTAATGTACTAACAGGATCTTACTCTATGTCATTAATGTATAATCCTTCCAATCCATTAACTCAACAAAATAATACTCCTCAATTTTCATCTTCAGGTTACTATCCGTTTCTACCTTTTGCTATTCAGCCAGGAGACCAAATACGATTTGAAGGAGATGAAAATCAAGTATATGGAATAATTTCAGCAACACCACAATTTCACAATGTCTCAATGAGCATATTATTGGATGGTAATGTAGCAGCAGGTACAAATCTTAACTCATTTTTAATAAGAAGATTTCAGCCAAATCCAAATTTTATTACTATAGACTCTAATTTATCAACATACACTGGAGGTGGTGGATTTATTTTACCTAAATTTATTACTAATGAAATGCAGGAAAATTTTGACAAAAATGTAGTCTCTTTAAAAGAAAAAGGATTAATAACATAATAATAAAAACGTAATTTATCAATATTTATAATAAAATACACATATAAATGGGCTATTTAAACAACGCAGTCATTACATTAGACGCAATCTTAACAACCAAAGGAAGACAACTATTAGCTAAAAACGATGGTTCTTTTAAAATAACACAATTTGCATTAGCAGATGATGAAATTGACTATACATTGTACAATCCAACACATCCATCTGGTTCTTCATATTATGGAGAGGCAATTTTAAACATGCCATTGTTAGAGGCATTTCCTCAAGAAACACAAATTATGAAGTATAAACTTGTGACACTTCCTAGAGGTACAGCTAAGTTGCCTATTTTAGACTTAGGATACTCTAAAATTACACTTAAACAAGGATCATCTTTAGCTCTTTCTCCACAAACTTTAAATTATTTTGGTGGCAACACATTTGAAACTATGGGTTACACAGCTACAATATCTGATGTGCGTTTAATGAGCACATTTGAAGGAATAGGTGTTAACACTCCTGATGCACAAATGTTAAATACAACTACTACTTTAGGCACAAGTGTTTCTAAAACAGTTGTAGGAACTACTATTAATTTTAGAGCAACAACAGTCAATACATTGTTTGGTAGCAACACATCATTGTTTGCTACATTAACTGTAGTAGGTAGAGACAGTGGAGCAAGAGTTCAAATTCCAATAGAAATAACTAAAATATCTTAAAATATGGCCTTTAATCGTTTAGCACCTGAAGATTTTGTAATAAGTTCTGATTCAATAACAGCCACTTTGTGGTCTGAAGGAACAGTAACTTTAACAAATTTCAACTCATCATCAACTCAAGAAGCTGGTACTTCTGGAGATTTTTACTTAAATGTATTTCAAACTGGTTCAACTCTTTCAAGTGCAGCAGTGCAATTTGCTATAGCATATGGCAATAGATATGCCAGTGGAAGTGCTTTTTACAACAATGGAGTAACAACAGCCTCTCCAACACGTACTACTTATGGACAATATAGAAATCTTATATTAGGAGATGAAAACGCTCAATTTGTATTTGGAGCAGTTACATCATCAGATTTTTGGGTAATAAATATTGACAGAACTCGCTATAAAGAATCTTTACTTCCAGGTTCTTTAACATTGATACTTTCAGGAAGTCAAGTAGGATCTGGAGGAGGTAAATTATCATTAACAGATGATAGTCAAATTTCATCTACTGTTATTTTTAATGATGCTGGTCGTGTTTATCAAATTGTAAGTGGAGCAGCAGGAGTTGTATACACAGGAATTAATTCTAATGGTTATTCCACAAATTCAGGTTCATATGGATGGTTTATGCCAGATATTGGTGCTATTCTATTAAATCCTTTAGCTATTTCATCATCACTTCAAGTAGGTCCAAATCGTACAGTTAATTCTGATGGATTAAATTACCAAAGATTATTTACAGCTATTAGTGGAGGAGCAAGTTTTAAAATAAACAGTCAAGAAACTATATCTTCAGACTACATATTTATTAGAGCTAGAAATGCAGAATTTAACTACTCTGAAAATCCAAGCTTCATATCTGGCAGCACAGGAGAAATTGTGTTCAATCAATTTATAAACAACCCACAAACATTCCTTACAACAATAGGACTATATAATGACAATATGGAACTATTAGCTGTAGCTAAAATGTCAAGACCTTTATTAAAAGACTTTACAAAGGAAGCACTTGTAAGAGTAAAATTAGATTTCTAAAATGAATGGGCGCTTACAAACAATTTCTAGCTTCTGATATAGTTGTTACTCCTTTTACAGTAAATAAAAGTTTTACTTTTCAAGGAATAGCAGCGTTAACTGGCTCCAATGTAGGCATTGAAAGACTTTTAGGACAAAATATAACATCATCCTTATTTTCTTCTGCATCTGAAGCAACTACAGGATTGTTAGGACCTCAATTTCAAAGACTAGTTTATAGATCAATAAGAGAACTTTACTATTCAAATTACCTAAGTTCAAGTTATGGAGATGTTATTAATGAAGCTGTACTAGTACCAGGTAGAGATGTAGATGGAGATAGATTAATAGGCCCACCCAGTGGATTTACAACACCTTCTTATGACAATTACTTACAAACCACTTTATCATATTCTAAATTTTATCCTACAGCCTCAGATAGCATTATAGGAGTTATATCTATTCCTACTCGTTTATTTGGAGATTATATAAAACCCAACACATTTGTTTTTACAACAGACAGTGGAAGTTTAACAGATGATGGAGAAGGAAACATACTATTAAACTCCAACATAGTAGGAAATATATTTTACCCACATGGTATTGTAACAATTACAGGAAATGGTAATGCATATATTACTGCCTCAATTTATGGAACAGCATCATATGGAATATCAGCATATGGTGGTTCAACTTTTGCTGATGAAACATTAAATTTTATAACATCCTCAAATGTCACCTGTTCCTTTTCAAGTACATATACTATTCATGAAACACAGTACAAATGCACTATTAGAGAAAATGAATTTAGTTTTACTTTAAATCCAAGTATAACTTCAGGCAGCACATCAATTTCTAGTTCTATAGGAATATTTTCAACCCCAAGTGAAAATGTATATGGGTATGTTACTGAATCTTATTTTTCTCCTTACATTACTACAGTAGGTTTATATGATGAAGCACAAAATCTCTTAGCAGTAGCTAAATTAGCTCAACCTTTACCTTCATCACCAACAACAGACACAACAATTCTAATAAGTTTAGACAGATAAAAATGTGGTTACATAAAAATAAAGTTATAAATAAAATAGAAGATTTCCCTGAAAATATATTTGGATTTATTTACAAAATTACCAACAATGAAACTGGAAAGTTTTACATTGGTAAAAAACAGTTAATGTCTAAAACCAATGTTAAATTAGGTAAAAAGGAAAAAGCAGCACTACCAACACAGCGTGGTAGAACTCCATCTAAAAAATTAGTAGTTAAAGAAGCTGACTGGCAAAACTATTGGGGCAGCAACAAACCACTACTTGAAGAGTTAAAATTAGGTAAAGATAAATTTACAAGAGAAATATTAATGGTATGTTCAAGTAAAAAAATGTTAACATATTGGGAGGCAGCATATCAAATAAAATTAGATGTACTGCTAATAGACAGCTACAATGAAACAATTTTAGGACACTACTATAAAAAAGACTTTTTAAGTTAGGCATTTTAATATATTTTTATTATATTAATATCAATGGCTAACAATGCTTTAATCTACTTAATAGATTCTATTTTAGGCAAAGGAAAATCAACATCCAAAGGTAACAGAGCGTACCATTGTCCTGAATGCAAACACCAAAAACAAAAACTGGAAGTAAATGTAGAAGAATCTTCTATACATTTTCAGTTTTACAACTGTTGGACATGTGGTTTTAAAGGAAAAAAACTAACTACCCTATTTAAAAGAATAGGAACTGATTCAAGTAAAATAAATGAATTAAGATTTTTAATAAATTCTACATCTAAAGAGGACAAGTCAGAACTAACAATTGATAAAAAAATTGCATTGCCTAAAGAATTTATATCTTTAATTTCTCCACCCACATCCATTACTGCTAAACATGCCTTATACTATTTAAAACAAAGAAATATTAGTAAAGAAGACATTATAAAATACAATATAGGATACTGTGAATTTGGTAAATATTCTAACATGATAATTGTTCCTTCATACAATGCTAAAGGTGATCTCAATTATTTTATATCTCGCAATTTCAATAAAAATTCTACAGTCAAATATAAAAATCCAGATGTGTCAAGAGACATAATTGGATTTGAACTTTTTATAAACTGGAATGTGCCTATAATTTTATGTGAAGGAGTATTTGACGCTATAGCTATAAAACGAAACGCTATTCCACTATTAGGAAAAACAATACAAAAAAGTTTAATGAAAAAAATTATAAATTCATCTGTTAAAAATATATATATAGCCTTAGATAAAGACGCTATTAAACAAGCGTTAAATTTTTGTGAATCACTAATAAACGAAGGTAAAGAGGTTTATTTAGTTGATTTAAAAGATAAGGATCCCAGCGACATGGGATTTGAAAAATTTACTAATCTAATTCAAAACACTTTACCTTTAACATTCTCAAATTTACTTGAGAAAAAACTACAACTATGATAGAAAAAAATGTAAACGTTAATAAAAAAAGCGTTAAGAGATTATTAGAAATTGATGAGACTTCTAAAAGAGTAACAATAATGGACAATAGATACTACACCAGAAATGGAAATCTTTACCCATCAGTTACTAGTATTCTACAGTTTATGCCTAAAAATAAGTTTTTTGAAACTTGGTTAAAAGATGTAGGACACAATTCAGACATCATAATGAGAAAAGCAGCAGATGAAGGCACACAAGTACATGATGCTATTGAAAAATATCTTTTAGGAGAAAAATTAGCGTTAATTGATGAAAAAGGATTTTCAATATACTCTTTATTTGTGTGGCAGATGATTTTAAAATTTCATGACTTTTGGTTAACATATAAACCTACACTGGTAGAAAGTGAAGCTCATCTATTTTCAGACAAATATCAATTTGCAGGTACATGTGACTTAGTAGTAGAAATCAATGGTGTAAAATGGTTGTTAGACATTAAAACGTCAAACTCATTACACACCAGCCATGATTTACAATTGTCAGCATATGCTCAAGCATGGAATGAGTTGTATGAAGAAAAAATTGAGCGTGTAGGTATCATATGGTTAAAGTCTGCTAAACAAAAACCTGATAAAAAAGGTGACAACATGCAGGGCAAAGGATGGGAAATATATGAGCCATCACGCACTATTGATGAAAACTTTAAATTATTTGGATACATACATGAATTGTACAAATTAGAACATCCTAATTTAAAACAGTCATTTAATACATTTCCAACTGAAATCCAAATTAGTCCAACTGTTTAACATATTTATGACAAAGCCAATTTATGATTTCACTAGTACAACTTTTACAGGAAATATGTATCTTTGAAGGAGGAAATGTTTTTGGTACTACATCATCTATTAAAAAAGAAAACATACAACCAACCTTAAAAAAATTTATAATAGAATTAAAACAAATTTACCCAAAAGTAGATTTTAAATTTAACACATTAGGTTCTGTTGGTAAAAAAGATGAATCTGGAGATATTGACTTAGGTATGAGTGTTGACCAATTTATAACTAAAGATGGTACACCACTACTAGATAATTGGAACATTGATAAAGCAGAATTTGACGCTTTATATGAAAAAATAAGAAAACGTACAAGATCAGCTACTGAAACTCAAAGTAAATTAAGAGCTATGTTAGAATTAGCAGCTATAGATATTGAAAAAAATTCACAGTTTATAAACACTGACATTAAAGCAGCAGGTGGTGGTTCAATATTTTGTATGTTTCCTCAATTTGATAAAGAGAATAAAGAACTACCTGAAAAATCAGTACAAATAGATATTAATGTAGGCAACTTAGATTGGTTAACTTTCAGTTACTATTCAAATACATATAAAGATAATGTTAAAGGTTTACATAGAACACAGTTAATGTTAGCTATGTTTCAAGCCTTAAATATGATGTTTAAACATAGTACTGGTGTTACTTCAAAAACGACAGGAGAAACTTTAGCAACAAATTCTCAAGAAGCAATAAATGTATTAAATAAAGGCTTCAATCTTAGTTTATCTCAAGATATATTAAATGACTATTTTGAATTAATGAATGCTTTAAAGAAAAATTTACCTAAAGAAAAGTTAAATCAAATACTAGATATATATTTAAAAATATTAGATTCAACAAGAGCAGATATCCCATTTGATATACAAGACTATTGGATTGCAAATCAAGAACGTTTAGGATTAAAAGGTAAATTTTTACCAGACAATTCTAACTTAACTAAATATAAAAAAGTATAATGTCAGGATCAATAGGAGCAAATAGAATTCCAAGAGCTGCAGTTGAAACTACTCTTAAAGCATACATTGATAAAGTGCTGAAAAAATTCCCTGGATTTAAATCAGCTAAAATATCAGGTTCATATAACACTACAGTAAAACCAGATCATGGTGACATTGATTTAGTTATTAATATTGAAGGAGACGAACAAGATAGAAAAAAACTTAAACAAAATTTTGCAGCATATATATCATCATTGCCAGATGATATAACTATTCCTTTTACATCTGGTCGACATGTTGGCAAAAAAGCAGCCGGTACAGGAGACATAGTAATAGTACAATTTGCTATTGAAGGTTATCCTGACTTAACAGTTCAAATAGACAACATGATTGTTGCTTCTGAACAGGAAAGTGAATATAGAAAAAGTTTTTTAGATTTACCTGCTGAAAAACAAGGTTTGTTGGTTGGTTTAGCTAAAGCTCAATTGTTAGAAGAAGATCCAATAGAAATATTTAAACGTTTAGGAATTACTAACATTCCTAAATTAGACAAAAATCAAGAACTTGAATTCAATTTATCAAATAAAGGCTTAACATTACGTTTAGTTACATTAGGAGATAATTTTAAAGAATTAGGACGAAACGAAATATGGACTTCATTTAATTGGAGTGATGTAGAAAAATTATTTAAAGATTATAAACTAGATGGAACCTGGGAAGAATTATTAGAATCTATTAATTCTAAATTAAAAAATTCCCGTTCACGAAATCGTGTAAAAGGAATATTTAACTCATTAGTAGTAATAAATGCTGGTGAAGCAGGAACTGATAAAGGTAATAACAAATTAAAAGCAAAAAAGACAGTTGATAATCTCTTAGAAAATATGTTGTTTAAAGGTTTAGTTAAAGAACTAATTATGCCACTATTAGAAGATGAATTTCAAGAAACAATAGCTATATATCCAGGTAAGTTTAAACCTCCACATAAAGGACATTTTGAAGTAGCTAAACAATTAATTGGTAAAGTAGATAAAATAATTATAGCAATATCTGCTAAAGAACATGATGGCATAACTGCTCAACAAAGTGAAGCAGTATGGAAATTGTACAATACACTATTAGATGGAAAACTTGACATAGAAATAATTAAAGGTGCTCCTGTAGGATATGTACTTGATACTATTAAAGAAAATCCAAATAATCACTATGTAGCAGTATATGGTAAAGGAGAGGAAGGTAGATATAAAGCTATAGGTAAAGATCCTCGCTATATGAACGCTGAAATATTTGATGGAGGAACAGCAGAAGATGAAGAAGGTAAAATAGATGCTTCAAATTTAAGAATAGCATTAAATAAAAATAAAAATATATCTAAATTTTTACCTAAAGGTATTACTCCTGAAGAATACAAACAAGCATTAGGACTTTCATTAAATGAATTAGAAGATTATGAAATTAAATATTGGGCTTTACACGCTGATCTTTACAAAGCTTTAAAAGATAATCCAGATAAAGAATATGAAATTTTAAAAAATGAATTAAAAGGAGAGAGACTTAAAGCCTTAAATTATTTTTATTATAGTTATCTTGCTAAAGATGCACCTAAGAAGATTAATGAAGATAAAGAACAAAAACTTCGAATATTTGACTTTGACGATACATTAGCTCATGTTAATGCTACAATATATATAACTCATAAAGATGGAACAGAGGAAGAACTTACACCAGCAGAATATGCTGTATATGAACCACAACCTGGTGACACATCAAACTTTAGAGAATTTAATGCTGTTATTAAAAATGCATCACCTATAGAAAAAAACATAAATTTACTCAAACAAGCTGCTTCTGATTCAAACACTAGAGTTACAATATTAACAGCTCGTGGATTAGGCTATCCAGTTAGCAAATATTTAAAAGATAAATTTAATTTAGACATTTATGTAGTAGCATTAGGCAGTAGTGATCCACAAAAGAAAGCAGAATACATAGAAGATCAAATTGAAAAAGGATATTCAGACATTGAATTTATTGATGACTCAACAAAAAATGTAAATGCTGTCAATCAATTAAAATTAAAATATCCAGACATAAGATTAAACGCAGAAATAGCTGAAAATATACTCCTTGAAAATACATCATTTCAACTACCTGATTTCAAAACACATTTAACATCTTTAACTAAATATATGGTTGATCAAGGTATGAACATTAAACCATATCCTACGTTAAAAATCATAAATAACGATTTTAAAAACGCTGAAAACATGTTAGGTAAAACAGCATATTATGATCCAACTAATTGTTCAATCACTTTATACACATTAAATAGACATCCAAAAGACATATTGCGTTCATATGCTCATGAAATGATTCACCGCATGCAAGATAATGAAGGTAGATTGAAAAATATTACTACTACTAACACCAATGAAGATGGAGATTTAGAAGAATTAGAAAAAGAAGCATATTTAAAAGGTAACATGTGTTTTAGAAATTGGGAAGACACTATCAAAACTCCATTAAATGAATGGGTTGCAAATATTTTAAAATATAATTACACTCCAAAGCTTTCAAATAAAATTTTTTCTCAACTTCATGAATTAAAAGTAAATGAAATAGCTCTTAATTCAAACAATGCTGTTGAAATATATGGAAATTTAACCAATGGAGATTTTACTGTAGGAGAACATGATTATAATTACAGAATAATAAAATTAGATAAAAATCCATACAACAGTAACTTATTTTACAACATTGATTTTCATGAAATAGGAAATAAAAATCCTAATCCTTCTTCACCAACAGGAAATGCTAAGGAAAACTACATAAAAATACTATCAACTATGTATAAAATTATATTAGATTTTACTAAAGAAGAAAAACCAGAATATATAGGAATATCAAGTTTAGACGAAAGTGGATATGGAAATATTTACAATAACTTAACTAAAACAAATAAAATTCCAGACTACTCCAGAAAAGATGCAGGTTTACAATTTAAAGATAAAGATGGAAAAACTGGAAAGTTTATAATATTAAAAAGAAATAAAATATAAACATTTAAAATTATGAAATATAAATATAAATTAGTAGAAAACACAGGTGGAGAAGATACTCCTATTGGTGGTGGAAGTAAAGGTATTCCAAAATCTTCTGTAGATATAGTATTAACACCTTCTTCTGACACAACTGTAAAAGACATAGAAGATGCACTTTCCAACCCAGAAAACTATGAAGGAAAATTTATCACTGACAAAAATCTAAAACAGGCTGTAGATGATTTCTATGGCCCATCAGGTGGATTTGGTGTAAAAAAAGGAGCAGCAAAAAAAGCATGGAATGCATCTGATAAATCATGGAAAGAACTAAAAATTAAAGACATAAAAAAGCGCAATCCTACAATGGATTTTACTGAAATGAATTTTAAAGTTAATTTTGAATCACTTCCTGAAAAAATTCAAGATCCTAAAGTATTTTATCCTCCATTTCGAACTAAAGATGGAATAACAGCCATCCAATCAGACATTAAAAATTTAAAAGTTAAAGAATTACGTTGGGAAGAAAAAGAAAATACACTTATATTTAGTCATTCAAGTAATCCGTCAGTGGAAAAAACTAAAAAAATGATTAAAGATGTTATAAACACAGCCAATGAAAAAGGAGAAAAACAACTTGATTATTCTTTAGAAGAAATAACTGCAACTGATGAAAACAAAATACGTGAAGTAATTAAAGAACAATTAAAAAAATTAATAAACAAAAAATAAGTTATGTCAGATCACACTTTAAAAAAACCATTTGAACAAAAAGACATTCAACGTCTTCGCAATCTGGTTCAAGGTAAACATGGAGATAAAACAACCATAGGAATTGGTTATGAAAAACAGCAACAATTTCATAGTGAAGGTGACATATGGGAAGTAGATGGAAGACAATGGACTATCAAAAATGGCATCAAACAAAATATTACTAAGTTAGACAAAGCAAAAAAATCAGTAGTTTTGCCATTATTTTGTCCATGTTGTGCTAGTTTAATGAAAAATAGATATGATAAACTGTTTTACATTCAACACAACAGATGTTTTAATTGTCAAATTGATTTTGAAGCAAATCTTCGCAAATCAGGTTTGTGGGAAGAACACAACAAAAATATTATCAATTCAGACATAGATCATACCATTAAAGACTACACTAAATGGATGGATGAGATTATAAATAATGACACAAATGATTCATTTATTACAGAAGCTGGCGACATTGAAAGCTGGGTTGGATCTTCTAAAAAAAAGTTATTAGAAAATAAAGAAGAAACAATAAAATATTTGCAAAACTTAAAAAAACATTAAACTTAACATAATTTCTAATATTTATAATAAAAATTACAACAATGAATAAACAATTCGAAAACATGCAAAAATTGGCTTTTGGTAAAACACTTATCAATGAATCCACCAGAAAAATGACTAAATCTGCATTCACAACTCAAATTAAAGAAATGATTTTGAATGAAATGAATGAAGCTAAAAAGAAAAAAGATGAAAAAGCAGATGTAGCTCCTCAAGAAGATGTAGACATCAATGTTGACAGTGAAACTCCACCAGTGGAAATGCCTACAGATACAATGGCGCCAGAAGTTGGCAACACAGCTGACATTAATCCAACAGTAAAATCAATTCAAGATTCATTGCAAAAAGCATTTGCTCAAGCTAAAGAATTAGGTGACGCTAAATTGACAACTCAAATTGGAAACACAATTACAATGCTTGTGAGAGATCAAGTATTAGGTGGTGGACAACAAGCAGTTGCTGAAGGTATGGAAGAAATGAACGACGAAATATTTAAAAAAATAAGTGCAGCAGTTTCAGATGAAGATTATAATCGTTTCATAGATGCAGCTACTGCAATATCTGAGGATTTAATAAGTAAAGGCTTTGAAGCAGAAGATATTTATGACTATTTAAATAATATAACATTAAATGAAGCATAATAAACAATAAACAATTAAACAATAAACCAAAAACCAAAACAAAATGACACAAGAACTATTTGAACAAATTAGTGGGTTGTATGAAACAGCAAAACTAAACCATGAAGAAACAAGTAAAGCAGCAAAAGGTAGAGCTCGTAAAGCACTATCAGAAATGAAAAAAATCATTGCTGCTTACAATAAAGCATCAGTTGCTGAGGCAAAAGCAAAATAAACATAATGGGGAGAGAAATCTCCCCATTTATTAAATTTCACAAAATGGGTAAATTAACAGAAAGATTATCCACTAGAGAGTTAGAACTTAAAAACCAACTTTATAGTCAATATAAATCTAATAAAAAAGAATTTGTTAAAAATTATAAAGATAAGGCAGAACAAGTAATGACTGGACGAGCTATTAAAACAGCTAAGAGTATGGCAAGTAAAGAACAAAAAAAGCGAATAAGTGAAATGATCAAAGTTAGTTTAGCTAATGGACCAGCTGAGGAAATCAATTCAATAGAATATGTTCAAAATCGCAAGCCAGTTAATGAAAAAAATCCTATAGACACAGTTAGAATGGACATTCCATTATTAATTCGTGTTATGGAATTTGCTAAAGAAGATGCTAAAACAGACATGGATTTACACTCAGCAGCAGAAAATATGATTGAACTGTCTAAAAGTGACAGAGTACTTAACATGAATGATTACAATAATATAGTAACACCAGATGAAGAAAACCAAATAAATGAATTGGTTAAAAAGGTAATGACAAAATTAAAGGCCTAATAATGACTAAAGACGAATTTAAAGATAAGATAAAAACACTAGTTAAACAAGTGTATGCTAAAACTGAAAAATCATCTGAAGTAAATTTAGACAATCCATCTAATGTGTCTTTAGACAGTGTTCGATTTCCAGTGTTAGTAAAATTTCCCACATTAAATGACATTATTGTTAAACTATTAACAGACCAATTTGAACTATTTTTAAAAGACATTGAATGGGTAGCTCCGCGCCCAACCACATTTCGTATTGTGTTAGCAAATGATCAAGTGTTTTACTTGATTTTTACTGACAGAACATGGATTGGTAAAGTGGAAGGCAAAAAATACTACTTATTAAACTTAAGTGAAGAGCAAAATTGCATTGAATCTATAGCTCGAATTTTAGCTTATGGAGCTAAAGTAGTAACTGATGTTCCAACTGAAACACCAGTACCAGAATCACCTACTGCTCCTGAGACACCAGTAGAAGAACCAGCACCTGAAGCAGAAGCACCAGCAGAAGAAACAGTTCCACCCCAAGCGTAATAAAATATGGCAAACGAACTAAAAACATATGGTGATTTAAAAAAATTAATACAAGGTATTAGTAGACAACAAAAAGGTGAAAAAATCCTATCTAAAGGAAAAGAAGTTGCTTTAGATACTCTTTTAGGCTTCATTCCATTTGCATCAGCAGCAAAAACCACATTTGATTTTATGCGTGCTGCTATATCTAAACCAGATGGTAAAAAAACAGATACATGGTTAGATAAATTAGACATTGATGATGATATGTCTAAAATAGTTGATGACACTGTAGAAAATGGATTTATGCAAATGATGGCTAAAACTATAGAAGGAGAATCTGATACTAAACCTTTAGAACAAGATTTTAACATGAATGCTAAAATGGTGGACTATTTAAAAACACATTATGGTGGCAGAACAGTAGCAGGAATAAAAGAAAATAAAATAAAAAATAAAATGAAAGAATCACAATTACGCCAAATCATTAAAGAAGAAATTTCTAAAATAATAGAAGCAGAAGTAGCTCCTGCAGCCCCAGCTATAACTACAGCAAAACCAGCAGTAAAACAAACAGCCGCTTCAACTGCATATCAAAAAACAGCACAAAAAGCAACAACTGTAACTTCAAAAGCTGCTCAAATTAAAAGTATAAATGATTTACCAGGTGTATTTGAAGTTTGGTTTAGTTCATTAGGACTTAAAGGACAAGCAGGTGTTAGTCAAACAGCTATTTTATCTAAAATAAGAGATACCCTAACAAAAATGGAAATAAAATAATGGACATACTAGACATATTTTTAAATAAATACTCATATAAATTTCCAAAAGGATATCCTGACATGAACAATGAGCAGGATGTTTTATTAATGGAAAGTTTATTGAGTGAATTAGAAATAAATAAGGAAGAAACTCCTGATTATGATGGAGAAATATTAAATTTATTAACAACTTTATCTGATGAAGAAGCTAAAAAGAAAGTTATTAGTTATTTAAATAAAATAAATAAAAAAGAAGATAAAGATGATGACAAGTTAGAAGCAGAACTAGAAAAACAATTAAAATCAAAAAATATTAATGAAGAAATTACAGAATATATTACATTATTAGCTTCAAAATATAATATAATTCAACCATTAAAAGACTACTTAGAATCTAATAAATTATTATCATTAAATGATTTAGATAAAGATGGAAATTTATATAACATAATAAAATCAAACACAGATTTTCCTGAAGCATTTATTAAAAAAATAATAAACTATACCCCTAGTGAAGGAAATAAAGCTTTAGGTATTGGTGAAATAGCATTGGTGTTATTCACTAACGGTGAAAAACAAGCAGTAGGAGATATTGGATTTGGAAATACAACAGTTGAATTAAAAGGATCTGGAGCTAGATTTCCAGGAAATGGAAGAGGTAGATCCGGGGATATTAGCTCAATATATCAAGATTTTGCTAAAAAATATCCTAATATAAAATTTAAAACTAAAGAATCTTCTCTTAGTGTTTATATAAGTAAGATTCTTAATCAAGATCCAAATAGTTTAGATTTTATCAATAAAGAATTAAATAATTTATATCCAAATTCTGAAAATATAAAAATAGAATCTGGAGATGATATTGGAATTATTAAAAATATAATCTATAAAAAATATATAAGTAGTTATGTAAATTCATATAAAAATAATTATTATATGCTTATATCAAAAAATACATCAGACTATAATTTATATACACCTGATGAACTTATAGATGCTGTGGGTAAAGGAAACATACCTTTTACAAGTAATGTTACAAAATCAACTTCATACCCTCAGCTAGCTATCTAATATTTATAACCATGAATCGTATAACAAAACTTATAAGAGAAATACTTGCAACACCTCCAAAAAAAGACTCATGCAACTGCGGTTGTCACTCTTGCAAGAATGTTGGCAATAAAGGACCGGTAATCAATGAGAATCTAAACGCTCGCGTAGTAATGTCAGAGGATATGAAATATCATATTACTAACAAATTATCGCTTATTGAAAGCCACCTCCCATATGGAACAGAAGCCTTTTTAAATTTATGGGCTGAAGCGCGTTATTTATACTCACGTGAAGCAATTCATGTTAATGAGGCAGACAAAAAAATACTAGTTGAAAGTAATTTAGGCGAATATGGAATGTACAAAGGTAAAAAAGTACCCTTGGATTTAACAGAACAAAAACATATATTCACCTTAAATAAGGGTAAAATTAAAAAAACATTAAATGAAAATTCTGCTGAAAAACTTTACAAAGTTGAAGGATTGTTGGTGACTAACAATGATCTTTTATTTCAAAAAGAATTAATTTCAGACATTAGATCAATAACAGGTGTCACAACAGTAGACACTCGTGAATATATACCTCGCTTACCTAAAGCAAATTATTCATACAATAAATTAACAGTAAAAATTGATCCTTATCCATATTTAAAAAACGGTAAATTTGACATAGAAACTATAAAACAAATTATAGTAAATATTAACAACATAAGAGGAGTAGTTAAATTTAAAGTTGAAAATCCACAAATGATAAACATAGGAGTATAATTATGAAATTAACCCAACATGACTTTCCAGCAATACAATACTACACTGAGGAACATCCTAAAACACAAATATACTTACATCACACAGCAGGTAACGCTGATCCTTTTGGTACATTTAACTTTTGGGCAAGCAATCCTATTAGAGTAGCTACTTGTGTAACCATTGGTGGCAAACCAAAGTCTAACAGTTCTTGGGCTGATGGTGAAGTGGCACAAGGATTTAGCAGTAAATATTGGGCATACCATTTAGGTTTAAAAACTGACACTTTTAAAAAAGAAGGTGTTGTGTATAAATCTTTAGATAAAATATCTGTAGCTATTGAAATTTGCAATTTTGGACCTATATCTTTTAAAGGTGGAAAATATTATACTTATGTAGGTTCTGAAATGTCTAAAGAGGAAGTTGTAGAATTAGACAAACCATTTAAAGGCTATAAACTATATCATGCTTACACAGATGCTCAAATTGCAGCTGTAAAAGATTTACTGTTACTTTGGAAAGAAAAATATAAAATTCCACTAACATACAATGAAGACATTTGGGACATAACAGTTCGAGCTCTAAAAGGAGAACCAGGTGTTTACACTCACAACAGTGTACGCACTGATAAATCAGATGTTTCTCCTCAGCCTAAATTAATTCAAATGCTTAAATCTTTATAAAATATATGAACCCAGTAATAATAGCATCTGTTATAGCAGGCATTTTAGGACCAGTATTAACATTATTTATTAAAAATTATTTTGACAATAAGCAAAATAAACCAGACATAGTAGCTGAAGCTTTAGAAACAAGCACTAAAATAATGGTAAAATTAGATGCAATTAAAGAAGAATTTAAAGCAGATAGAATTTGGATAACACAATTTCATAATGGAGGCAACTTTTATCCAACAGGAAAATCCATGGCAAAGTTTAGTGTGATTTATGAAACAGTAAACATAGGTGTTGGTTCTATTCAAAATATGTTTCAAAACATACAAGTAAATTTGTTTAGTAAGAGTATTAATGAATTACTAGAAAACGACAGCATACAAATAGCAGATTATAAAGATGAAACAATAGCAACTTTTGGATTGAAATACATAGCAGATGATACAGGATGTAAATCTGGTTACTTATTTACAATTAAAACTATTGACAATAAATTTATTGGTATTTTAGGATTAGACTACACAAAAAAGAAAGCAAAGCTTACAGAAGAAAACATAAATGAATTGTTAAACTATGCCACAGCAATTGGTGGAGTATTATCTGGACATAAAGAATAAAAGTAATGATAATAGAAAAAAACATACATAAATTTATAACACACATTGTAAACAATTTGTTTCCTCTTAACGAATATCAAGAGGGAGAAATAAAACTTTTAATAAATAAATTTAAGCAAGAAGCTGAAGATTTAAACATTGACATTAATGACACTCAACTTAGAAAATACATTGAACGTTTTGACCAATTAAAAGATTCTTCTAAAATAGAAGATAAAAACTTACGCAACTATCCTTTAAGTAAACTAATAAAATTAGTTACATCATCAAAAGGTGCAGATGTTGAAGATGAAGAAACAGGTCCAGATGTAGTATACAGTGAAAATGGCATTACAGTTTACAGTGGAGCAAATGAAGAATTATGTCAAAGACATAGATCTGAGGTTCCATGGTGTATTACTAAAAGTGCTTTTGGAAATTACAGATACAGTAAAGACAGAGGATTTCCATCATTTTACCTAATAAAAAATGACACAGATGAATATAGGGATAATGAAAAATTAAGTTTTGTAGCAATTCAAGTTAGAGATGGTTCATTTCCAACAAATAAAAAATACATTTGGACTCCTAAAGATAATCGACCAAATGAATCTGAACCAATGGGTTGGAGTAAATTAACATCAGATATTCCATGGTTAACTCAAATTCCAAACATTGAAAATATACTTAAATACATTCCTTTATCTTCTACTGAAAAAGCTACTCAATTATATGGTAAAGATGAAATAACAATACGTGAATGGTCTAATCTTCCTTTTGAAATAAAAAAACAATATTTAGTAATTAGAAAAGAACTTACAATACTATTTAAAGATATTACTATAGATGAGTTTGTGTCAAAATATTTACCAAAATACCCTCAAATAGCTACATTTATAGCTACAAATGCTGGTGTAATTGCTCCTAAAATATTAGTTAAAAATTTAGATAAATTTTCCAATAATGATAGAAAATCTATTATTGAAAACTTAAGAGAATCATTTAAAACTGATGAATTAAGTAAAGATTTTCTTCCATTTGACGTAAAATTACTATTAACAAAATTAAAAAAATGGAATCTTGGCTCAGATGAAAGAATATACATTACTAAAAATAATGAAGCTATAGTCAAACTAAGATTTACATCAGGTGATGTTCAAATGGGAATATTTACAGCAGAAGATGAATATCCAAATGTCAAATTAAACACTCGTACCTCAAAGTACTTACTTGACTATCCAGAAATAGATGAAATTCCATTCAATACTCTTATTAAACTAACAAATGATGAAGCAATTGATAAAAGTTTTATTGAAAAAGTAATAGTAAAAGCCGAAGAAGATCCAAACTCAGCTATAGTAATTAAAGATGTAGAAGATGGTAAAATATTATTAGATTCCAACACATTTACTTCTTATAAGATTAAAGATGGTAAAATAAGTTCTATACCATTCAACGATGAAGAAGTACAAAACGTATTAAGTACAGAAACTAACAATACTGGTTTTCAAGAATCAGCTGTTAATTTAGTATTTCAACAAAAAGATCTTTCACCTTCAATAGATAAAAATGCTTTTCTTAACATATTAAAAAATACTCCATACGATAAAAGAACAAAAGATGGTTCAGTAATATTAATTGATGATAATCCAGAATCTACTAATCCAATATTTGCTATGCCAACTGAAATTCCATTTCGTATTAAAACTGGTTTTAGTTATGGAAGGGGGGATACTTGGAACCAATATTTTTCTAGAAACCAAGATTTAGATACGGACACAATTAAACCATATTTTAATTATTTAAGAAGTAAAAATGTAGGATTTAATGATGAAACATTAATAAGATGGTTAGACAGCAGTTACACTGGTCTTTCTAAAAAAATAATATCATTAAATCCCCCTATGGAACCAAATAGTATATACTATCCAGCAGTAATTGGAGATAAATATGTACTTATCAACAAAAGCAATCCAGCAGCAAGTAAAGCAATAGGTAAAAATAATACATTTGTTAGAGCAAATATACCTCTAAGTGTAGCAAGAGAAATAACAGGTGTAGGAGCAGAACAAACTCCTAGAGCGCCTAGAACACCAAGACCTACAACTCCTCAAGCAGCAGTGGCGCCTAATACTACAGTAAACAATGTACTTGATTTTAATGGATTAACAGCAGGATTTAATAGTTTACCAACAAGTATAAAATCTAGAATAGGAGGAGGAGACATTGTTCCTTACAATAGACGTAATGCATCAGTAGACGCAATAGGTAGAGTTCGAACATTTATACAAAATGGACAAAGCAAATTTTACATAATCAGACTTAATAGTGGAACAATGATTGGTTTTGCCACCATGCAACCTGACGCTAGACATTATATAGTAACTGCTACTACTTCCTATCAAGTGCCAAGAGTAGGCCAACTAGCATCAGTGTTACAACAGCGAAATATATCTGAAGGAACAAAAACAGCATTAAAAATGCACGCTGCTGCTTATCCTGAAGAAGCAAATGAAATAAAGAAAATTTTACAAAAATTAAAAATAAAATGAAACTAGACGAATTAAAAAAAATTATCAAGGAGGAATTAAAGTCAATTTTAGAAGCAAACACTCCTGAAAAAAAACCAGGTACAAAAGAAGCACCTCCAAAAGAAAAACCAGGCACAACTCCAAAACGTAGAGGATTTGATAAACCTGAACCAGGTGTAAATCCAAAACCAAAAGCATCTTTAAAAGAAACTGAAAAAAATCTAGTAAATAAAATTACAGCTCGTTTTTTAAAATCTAAAAAATAATGGGAAAGTTACTAGAAATTGAATATGAAAAAATATTCAGACCTGAAACAATGGCTAGTCTAAAAGGCAAGTCAGGTGAGTCTCTTAAACAAATGTTAGGCAACAAATCATTGATGCAAACAATAATGCGTTCATCAGAATTAATACCTGAAATTATTGAAGCAGAAAAAAATCACATCACTACACTAGAAGGAATAGCTGTTGACATGGTTACCCAAGCATATCCTATCATTGACTATGCTAACATCAGAATTGATGCTAAAATAGTTACAATGGGAGACATTGCAATTCCACCACCATCAGAAGAAGAAGAATCACTTCCTAATCCTGAATTTTTAGAGGCAAAAAGACGTATTATCAATGGTATTACTCAAGGTGCATCAATTAGAGGAGCATTTGCTTTTTATTTGTTTAAAGAGTACTTAGACCTTTTAGACGACACTTTAGTAGACAAGTATGGTGAAATTTTAAAACTTTCATTTGGCATTTATGACAGTGAAGAGGCAATTGCTATGTTATTGGCAATGATAGCACAAAATAAAAATATGCCAGGTGGTGAAAGTCAAATGGAATATGATGAAGAAGCTCAACAATTTGTTATTAAAGCTAGAGCCATTTGTTTTCCAATGTTAGTTCATGAAATTGTAAAAGGATTGTATGAAATTGTTGGCACACAAGGATTTGGGAAAGACAAAGAACAAAATAAAGCAGTCATAGGAGCAGTAGACAAATTGTCTAATGAACCTCGTGATTTCCAGTACGGTAAATTCATATATGATTCTTTAAACAACTTATATGGTGAAAGCAACATTAATGATGCTCGTGTTAGAGAATTGTTTTTTACTGAAGTGTATAAATTAGACGAAGAAGAATTTGTTAATTTTATTGAAAATTTAATTAACAACAAATTAACCACTATCCAAAAACAATGGGCTATGGGTGAAATGAAAGCAATTGAAAAAGATCTTAAAAAAGATGACACTGGTTTAGAAAATTTAGACTAAAAGTAAAGATAAAATATTAAGTAAAAATACTGTGATTAAACTATTAAACATATTAAAAGAAACATTATTAGAAAGTGATCCTAAAACAGGTACAGGTAAAAAACCTAAAGGATCAGGTCGTCGCTTATACACAGATGAAAATCCAAATGATACTGTGTCTATTAAGTTTAAAACTAAAGAAGATATAGTTGACACATTAAATAAAGATTCATTTAAGACTAAATCACACGTTCGTCAATCACAAATTATCAATTTAATTCATCAACGTGTTAGAGCATCATACAATAAAGCTAAAGATTCTGAAGTAAAATCTCGTTTAAAACGTGCTTTAGACTATATTGAAAAACGTAAAGAAGCATCTAAAGCAAAAACAGAACGTTTGCGTAAATTAAAAGAAACATCAGATCCACAATCAGGTAAAGCAGCACCATATGGTTCTGGTTATGCTCCTATTAAAAATACAAATTTAGAAGAAGATACACTTACAGAAAAATGTTGGAAAGGATACACTCAAAAAGGTATGAAAACAATGTTTGGTAAAAAATATCCAAACTGTGTGAAAAAGTAATATATTTATAATCAAATTAAACATAAAATAAAATGAACACAGAATTTTTAAAACTAGTATCGTACTTGTTCCACTCATCAACACAAGTTCATGTATTCCATCTTCAAACAAAGTCATACGCTGAACATAAAGCGTTAAATAAGTATTATGACGGAATAGTTGATTTAACAGATAGTTTAATTGAGTCTTTTCAAGGCAAATATAATATCTTAACAGGATATGAAAACTATGCTTTAGACGACTATAAAGACAATGCTCAAACTATCGTATACTTTAAAGCATTATTAAAAACAGTAGAAACCTTAAGAACATCAGTATCAAGCGATTCATATTTGCAAAATCAAATTGACACTATAATCGAGTTAATTACATCTACTTTGTATAAATTAAGATTTTTACATTAATATAAAACACAATGATAAAACTACTCCAACTATTAACTGAAGCTAAAGAAAGCTTTGAACAATTTGCTAGTACCAGACTAAAAGGTGCTGAAAAAATAGCTGACACTACTCAAGAAGCAGGTGGACTATCTTTATTAACTTACAAACACTATAAAGTTAAATTACCATACTATAAAAAAGCAGCAGCAGGTAAATTAGACAAAGAAGCTGCTAAAAAAGAATTTAATGAAACTTTAAAAAGTATTTCATTAAACATGACTCAAAATGAATTTCAAACTGAAATGGGACGTTTAGAGGTATTAGGAGAATTATTAATAAGAGAAAAATAATGATAAAACTTATAAACATATTAAGCGAAGCTGAACTAAATAAATGTCCTGCTCCAACTCAAAACATTGAACTTAATCTTCAAAATAGACAAAAGGCAATTAATGAGTATGGTTATGGACCTTTAAATCCAAATAAACCAAATGATAAATTTTGGCAAGCTAAAGTAGACATGTGGAAGCTTGATTCTGTAGAAGAAGCTAAATCATCTCGTTGTGGTAATTGTGCAGCTTTTGATCAAACAACTAAAACATTAGATTGCATTGCCAAAGGTATTGGAAACGATGAAGGATCAGAAAATCCATATGATGTTATTGATGCAGGACAATTAGGATATTGTAGATTTTTAAAATTTAAATGTGCCGCTGCTCGAACTTGTGACGCTTGGGTTGTTGGTGGTCCTTTAACAGATAATAAAACTGTATGATTAAACTAGTAGAAATATTACAAGACATTTTGGCTGAAAAGAAGCTATGCCCTAAAGGTAGAGCGTACTATAATCGTCGTAGAGCAGCAGGTGAAAAACCTTCAGCTTATCTTTCTGGTCGTTCTGTCAAAGTGTGTAAAGGATTAATGGAAGAAGATGATTTAGATTTACATGAATCACTTCGTGATTGGTTTAAAAAAGAAGATTGGGTTAGAATTGACACACAAGGTAACATTACAGGCCCATGTGGTACAATGAAAAAAGGTAAAAAAACAACTCGTTGTTTACCTCGTGCTAAAGCAAACAGCTTAACTAAAGCTGAAAGAGCAGCCACATCACAGAAAAAAGCAGCATCAGACAAACAATTTGTGCCTAACACTAAAAAAGCTAAAGTAAAACTTACAGAATTAAGACAAATTATTTATAATATAATTAATGAATCATTACATTTAAATGAAGACAATATAGATGAATATGATGTTGAAAGTCCACAAGATGTAAAAGAATTTGTTCAGTTTATGCGAGAGTATAAACAACCTCTACATGAAGCAGAGTACCATGGTCGTAAAGTACAACTTGGCAAGCCAATGCAAGGTGACGTTAAGAAATTTAAAGTGTACGTTAAAAATCCTAAAGGAAAAGTAGTTAAAGTAAATTTTGGATTTGGTGGCTCATCAGCTAAAGGTAAAAGAATGGTTATAAAAAAGAATAATCCAAAAAGGCGCAAAGCATTTAGGGCAAGACACAACTGTGACAGTCCAGGACCACGTACTAAAGCAAGATATTGGTCTTGCAGAAAATGGTAATAAACAACAAAATTCACATATTTATAATAAAATAAAACCACATGAAAACACTTAAACAACTAATAACAGAATCAGTTAATGAATATCTTCGCGAAATTGAAGAAGCAGGCAATGAAAATGCCGTAGCAGAAAAA
>Ga0214921_10001245_pt1 | contig 43967 bp, 40 predicted proteins | sample LL1505_MetaG_FD_177992 | JGI IMG/M metagenome (GOLD analysis project Ga0214921, IMG submission 177992) | Freshwater microbial communities from Lake Lanier, Atlanta, Georgia, United States - LL-1505 | ecosystem: Environmental > Aquatic > Freshwater > Lake | place: USA: Georgia | collected...
CATTAAGTCTGGCGGGTCTTTACTCACATGATTACGGACGGCGACCTCTTAGCGGCCATAGATTCGTGTCGAAGATCCTTGAAGCCGGGCGCAAGACTATTAGCCGATAATTATGAGGATACTCGTATACAGAAAACTCATTACTTTAACAGCACCATAAAGGTTGCCGATAAAGGATCGGTGATCTCTCGTGTGTCCACTACCGAGTTTGTTTCTAGTTCTCCTTTTTGTGTTACGGTAAGAGCATCCTATAGTGGTAATCTACATGGGCAGGACTTTGAGTTCGATGATGTCATCGCGCACCGGGCGTTTAGCAGAACCGAATTCGCGCGTCACCTATCAGATGGCAAGCTAAGAGTCATAGATCAGGGTGATAACTTCGATGAGACTAGTTTTTATACAGTGGCGTTGCGGGAGAGCTGATGGTTAGTGACAAGACTATACACAATTAAACTTTTCCCGCGCCTACTAAACATCCCCAATCGGTTTCAAGTAACTCATCTTGCCGTCTTTAACTTTAAATAGATCAGTCGACATGACTGTCTTTCCTCTCTGAATAGATATCTTTCCCGATGCGCCTTCAAAGGGCTCAGCGGCACTGAAATATCTGGCGAATGATTCTTTGTCATTTACTCCAGAGGCGATAGCTTTGCTTAGGACCATCACAGAATCATAACACTGACTAGCTGGCACATCAGGCGCCGCTCCCCATCTAGCCTGGAAGGCCTGAGTAAATTTATCGTTCGGGGCGGCTGGACGAATAAACTCGACACCCTCACTAGCCGCGCCCGCGGCTGTTATAGCGGCTTGATCAATCTCGATGCTGTATATCGGGGCCTTAATCTGAGCGGCTGCTATAGATTTTAAGTACAGAGTAAAAAGCGGATAAGATGTAATAAATATCGCGTCGAATTTAGCTTTGGATAATTTAGCTATCTGCGCGCGCACATCAGTAGAATCAAATGGTGGCTCCTCAAAAATAGGAACAGATCCGCCCTTCTCTAGTAACCTAGCTTTAAAAGCCCTTCCAACTTGAGACTCCCACTCTTGGGTTCCAGAGAGAATAGCGACTGACTTATGACTCGCCGCCACATAGTCAGCGATCCTGCGAGCCTGTGTATCAGGGTCCATCCACATAAACGCGGCCGCTGGGATAGATATCTTTGAACTAACAAACGGTATCAGCGGAATCCCTTGACGATCAGCTAAAGGAGCGACAGCTGCGTACTCTTCCGGGCTCATGGGACCTAGGATAAATTTGGCGCGATCTGTTTCCACTAATTTTTTAAAAGCGGTCAAAGCATTCATAGCTTTCGTGCTCGGTGAATCCTCAAGAACGAGATCAAACTTAGGTGCCATGTTCTGCTGCTGCCGCTCCTCAAGAGCTAGCTGTGTTCCTTGCTGACAGTTCTTTCCCCATGACGCCCATTCGCCAGTCATCGCGTAGATCGCACCTACCTTTACGGATTCTGGGGTACTCGGCTTTACAATTTCAGGAGCAGCGCCCAAGTCTTGCGCGAAAGCAGAGCAGGATATGAAGAGGGCTAGGGAATAGATTAGGTGTTTACTTGTCATGGCGTTACGGGCGAGGCCTCCTGTGCTGCGGAGAAAAATCAAGTGACAACCCCACTGAACTTAGAACCGAGGTAAGAGTGCCAAGGGTTGGGTTCCCTTCGCCCGACAGGATTCGGTATAAGTGTTGTCGGCTAATCTTTGTTTTTCGAGCTGTAGTACCTATACTGCCAGATGCCTCTATCACGTTTTTTAAGGCTAAAAGAAAAGCATCCATGTCGCCATCTTTAAGCGTCTCATCTAGAGCCGCTTTAAGATATTTTGAAGCATAAGGCCGCGACGAGAGTCTCTTCAGCAAATCAGCTTTGTAATCTTTTGTTGGCATAACTTAAACCTCCTATTCCTCGCGGTATGCTTTCCAGTACTTGAGAGCGGCCTTGATATCCTTTGCCTGGGACTTTTTGTCGCCACCAGCCAGGAGTAATACTAGAGCAGTCAAGCTCTTCAAACCACTCATCGAATGGCACGACCCCGCTTGCGGTCTGGTATTTTTCAATCCGCCGTTTTTTCACTGCTAATCAGCGCCCTCCGCCATACAGTATGTCACATTTAAATGACATTCGACAAGTTTTATTAATTATCAATAGGGCGTCGCAGTGTTTTTGGTAAGCTGCTGGGATAATAAGTAAAATATTTTTACCACTAAGGACACAAAGGACGCAAAGGTGGGGAGCTCTTACTACGCCAAGCCGTCGACTCTGTGTACTCGGTGTTCAATTTTATCCGCTACATGGAGCTCTCGGGCCTGCTCTTCTGATTTGACTCATCAATACCGACGCGCAATTATGCTTCCCCCAATGACTACCGATCTCCGCGCCACACTATCCGCCGAAGCCCTGCGAGTTCCTCCGCCTACACCCATTCCACCCAACATATTCCTGGGAACAAGCACATGGACCTTTCCGGGATGGCGCGGCACTATCTACACCCGCGACTACTCAAGCGCGAAAGACTTCAATCACCGCTGCCTTGAGGAATACGCCACAATCCCTTGGTTTCGCGCCGCATGCATCGACAGCCTCTTTTATAATCCTCCATCGCCCACTGTCCTCGAACGCTACGCGGCGCAGACACCTGAATCGTTCCGGTTTGTCTCAAAGATCTGGGAGCGAATCACTATTATCTCTTATCCAAAGCACGCGCGTTACGGCTCTCTCGCAGGCCAGCGAAACCCAGATTTCTTAAATGCCACTCTGGTAAAAGAACGCATCCTCTCAGCTTATTCAGATCCAGCGGTACGCCAGCGCACTGGGCCATTTGTGTTTCAGTTCGCCCCCTTCTCGTCATATTCGATGCCGTATAAAGAATTTATTGACCGACTTGCGGAGTTTCTGACCCAACTTCCTAACGACTTTGAGTACGCGGTTGAGATTCGTAATCCAGAGCTCCTTAACTCTCGCTATTTTGAGGCGCTTAACGCATCCCGAGTTACTCATTGCTTTAATCACTGGAACTCAATGGTATCGATCAAAGATCAGATGATCGCCGCCGCGCGCGCCGGCGGGTTAAAAGCAGATTTCTTTGTAGCGCGATTACTTACTCCACTTGGAGTTTCGTATGAAGCCGCGGAGAAGCTGTTTGAGCCCTATGATAAAGTGCAACGGATAAATCCCGAGATGCGAAACGATGTACTGACGATCGCCAAGCGAGCGATCGCAACCAACAAGAGAGCTTTTATTACAGCCAATAATAAGGCAGAGGGCAATTCAGCGATAACCATGGCTTCGATTGGGGCGTTGGTGGCGGGGATTAAGAGATGACGGAGAGAGGTGATGAAAGCTACGGTGGCGTCTAACTTTCATATAATACATCTCCGTCAGGCGATGTCAGCGTTCTTGACAATCGATACTATCTCCTCCTGACTAGCCACTATCTCCCGCGTGAATTCCTCACCTTTCATCTGACTAACCGCGAATCCATCTTCAACGCGCTCCGCGAACACGCACGCGGTATCTCGGGCATCGCAATCAAGGAACCACGCATTCTGCAAAGCTTTACGAGTTGTGCTGGTGATCAGTAGATACCCTCTTGAGCGGGCGATCTCTAAACGCTCTATCTCATCTAGACGCAATCGGTGACGCACCTGCCTGCTGCCGACCTTACCTTTACTGGGCTTACCACGAATCAGTCTCGCTACATCATCTTTGGTAGCACGCGGATCTATTTTAGATTTAGCCACTGTGAGCCTCCTTTTGGGTTGTGAGTATCATCTTGAGCGAGGATAGAGGTATCCCTATCACGTGATCGAGATTATCCTATATCATCACGCGGTTTACGAGGAGCCGAGTTATCGGAAGGAATAAATCGCTAGCGAGGCTAAGGCCTCGACTTTGAGTCCGCGGAGTCCTCGGTGTTAAAAATTTGTCTGCGGCAGTACTAGGGAAGGCCGGCAAAACCCCTCCCTACTGCGAAAGCGGATCTTGAGCTGCTCTTCGAGTTTTCGAGATGGGAAAAAATCCTCAATGTATCACAGTGGATACACTTCCGACCTTCGCTAAAGCTACGGCCGGCGAGATAATGTAGGACCAGACGTAGCCTTGGCGTAGTCTGGTGCGGTTTTTTCCCATCTCGAAAATCAAATATCAACTCAACCTCCACTTTCTCGCTACGGGTAGGTTTTGCCGGCCTTCCCTAGCTTAGAGCCAAGCAAACCTGTTAGTTCGCAGCGTCTAAAATTTTTTCACCACAAAGGACCCAAAGTACGCAAAGGAAGAGAGTCTTGGCGACACTGAGGTACCCTCTCTGCGTCCCCCTGCGGTGAACATAACCCGCACCGGAAATCTTGCTGCGGAAAAGTATTCACGACGCATCCGACATCTTAACTTTCGATAGAAGTCACTGGCAACGGTACCTAACCCCCTAATAACCCTATCAGATACCGAGCATCTTGGTTTGAGATCCTCACTGTCATATATTGATAGAGGTAGCGCGAGGCGCCTCTCATTTAAAATGACCCGCATTTAAGGGGAATACGATGACCCTCAATACAAACCACGGACACGGCGACCGTTCAAACCAGCCTCCGCGGCAAAAAGCCGACACGGTACAGGCCTTACGCGACTGTCTTCAGGAGTTTGCTGACAACCATAAGTGTTTAAAGGGAACGTGGTAGTCGCCGTTGGATGAGCAGCTCTTGGCTGAGTTATATAATAGTGAGCTTCAAGAGAAAAATTTGTTTAAAGAGCAGATGGTCCAGTTACAGACGGCTCTCAATAAACAGGGCGGTGTTACTCAAGAGATCTACGATGACAAGGAATTAGGATACACTCTCCGATCGCTCGTTCGCGACGCTACTGACTCTCGGTGGTGGGGAAGCAATTTGTTCCAGCGTTGCGAGCTAGAGGATCGGAAAGGCACCTTGGCTAATGACATGATCCGCCAGCGATTCTCTGACGGCAAACACAAAGATGCAAATGTATTTGAGGTTCTCAGAGAGTCTGATGGAAATCCAGCAGACTACCAGATAGAGGGAACACTCTTTCACCTAGAATTTTCTCCGGATGGCAAAGCTGACTCGATTCAGATATTTCATCAGGGGCACCGAAATCAGCTGATTGTAAAGACGATTTCCTGGGACGATCTCAGGAAGTTTATAGATAGTGAGCTTAATTCTGCTCCACCGACTAGGCCACCTGGATTCCCATTATCAAGCGCGGAGTATTCAGAAAGGATCAAGGCCTTTAACGATAAGTTTAATAGCGAACAGATCGCGCTATCTTTTCTTGAAGATGGAAGCGATTCGAAGAAGCTTTTAGCTATTACTATACTCAACAAAAATCCGCGGGATCTAGCCAGTGAATTGGTGAAATTAGAATTAGCACTAAGTTGGCGAGACGGACCACTTTGTCCCAGGGCTGAGTGTAAGGTTTCAAACAAAACTGACAAAAACCAGGAGTATTGGCTCAATTTAATTCCGGTCAAGTCTAACCCTGGCGACGACGAGTGCTCGCCCGAAGAGGCTGCGAACACGGCTATTATTTTTTCTCCCGATTCCACAAATAAGATCGAGACGGTTTTAGGTTATATGGATAAGCGAAGCCAGCTCTAGGCTGTCTTTAGTTTTCTGTTACAGGCACCGCTACGACCGAGCACTCAAGAGACCCGTACTTAACCAAGTCCTCTACTTTGTGTCCTTTGAGTCCTTGGTGTTAAAAATTTGTCTGCGGGAGCACTAGCTTAGAGCCAATCAAACCTGCTAGTTCGCAGCGTGTAAAATTTTTCACCACAAAGGACCCAAAGGACGCAAAGAAATAGCGCCTTAGCGACTCTGAGGTACATCCCCCGGCAATGAAATTATTTCTCGGATCCCCCGCGCAATATCGCTAGCTGTAGTCCTCGGTTGACCAGGAGGTCAACCCTCCAAGGATTACGGACCTGCTATGCCGAATGCCTGCCATCTAGCCCACCCGGCAACTTAAACGCCCCACCAACGATCGACTCGCCGCGTTCTTTTAAACTCGCTAGCTCGCGGGCTTCATGTTGTTCTAGCTTTATTCTCTCTTCAGCGCCGCGAGTAGCTATGTATGCTGCCCCGAGGAACTCCAATTGAAGATCAGGAAAAACACGCGAGAAGATAAATCTTACACGCTCAAGATGAAAATCAGAGGAGATAATCACTAAGTGCTTGGCTCCGTAACGATCAACTATTGGCCGAGATTTCAGCGCGTCGTCTACAGTATTAACACTCTCAGCAAACTCAACTATATCATCACCCGGTACGCCGTTAGATATCAGTATCTCACGCGCATAATAAGCGTTTGGCTTACTCGTCTTGTTAAAATGCTCGCCGAAGCCTCCGGTCAGAAGTATGCGATAACCAGAGGGCGCGAGTCGCTGATAAGTCTTGTATCCCAAAGCGACCCGTCCCTGTCCCATCTCAGAGAGATTCCCATCCTGATCGTTGGGTGAGCCTAGAATTATTATTAGGCCGGGGAGTGGCATTCTAGATCTTCCAGACAAAAACCTCTCTATCCCCGTCTTTTCGAAGAGCTTTCATCGTGCGCTGCATCTCTATGACACGTTTGATCTTCTCCTCAAACGGTAAAGCGATCAACTCGCGTCGCAGCGCCATTTTAGCATCAAGAAAGCTCTGCGGCGGAGCCCCATCTATGGGAATACTATCTCGCTTCTTATCTTCTGCCATCTCTCATCCAATTTATACTTAGATATTAAGCTCTCAAGGAAATCTCTTTTGAAGAGCCCAGGGAATTTAGCTAGCTCCTCAAGACGAGCCTTGTCTTTTGCCCTGCCTGTCTGAACCATTATCGCCATCAAATATTCCAAAGGCGGTATCCGACAGGGGGTTCCAGAAAAATTGACAACTTGAGCGGCTTTGACCGACTCCTCCACCAGCTGGTTATAGGGGACCAAGAATTGGACAGGGATCCCACCAACCAAAACATATTCGTTTCGTGCAACGACTCCCCGCGCCGACAGAAACGAGTATATGGGTGCAAGATTTACAAGAGTTCCCTCCTGATTACTGAGAACCACGAAGACATCCACATCAACAGTCGTAAAAGGCTCAAAGTAATAGATCAGCGCTGTCGCTCCACCGAGCGCATAATCAGATATAAGACCAGTGCGCCTCATCTCCTCGATTATAGTTAGAAGCTCTTTCATCGGACTGAATACCTTAAACCACTGAACTCCTTAAAATTTTACCACAAAGGACCCAAAGGACGCAAAGAAATAAGCCTCGAGACACTGGTGGAAACGCGCTAATACAACCTAGCCCCATTAGGCACCTTAGTATCCGGCGCTATCAGCACCACGTTACCGGCCTCGTCTGGCAATCCAGTTGTTAAACACTCCGAGAAGAAATTAGCGATCTGTTTTTTGGGGAAGTTTACCACGGCTAATACCTGCCTTCCTAACAACTCCTCTTTGGTGTAGTTGACCGTAATCTGCGCGCTTGATTGACGGATCCCTAGCTCTCCGAAGTCGATCTTTAACTGATAAGCAGGTTTGCGCGCCTTAGGAAAATCATCCACAGCTATTATCGTGCCGACACGGATATCGACTTTTTCAAAATCATTCCAGGTTATCTCGTTCATGTGGTGCGTATCCTTAGCTTTCATTTAATAGTATTAAACAGGATTTGACAAATATATCTAATCCGAGATACTCTTATAAATATGCAGAGTAAGCCTCTATTGCTCTTAAGTGGAGAGATAAAGTCACCACCGTTCACCGTAGTTATAGCTGAGGTCTTCGCGAAGAAAACTCAAAAGACCCCCGCTGATGTGATTTGGAGATGTAAAGCTAGATTAAAGAGATACGATCAGGAGAGGAAATGGCTATGAAAAAGGCAAAACGGGATCAACTCGCTAAAAGGGGCTATAAGATCACCAGCGCTCAGGAGTTTCTTGGTCTTTCTGACGAAGAAATAGCGGTGATCGACCTGAAAATTAATCTTATAAACATGCTAAGAGAGGCCAGAAAAGCCACAGGTGTAACGCAGAAACAGCTGGCGCGTCTTATGAGGTCCAGTCAGTCACGCGTTGCTATGCTAGAGAGCGGATCCTCAGACGCCAGCTTAGAGCTAATCTGCAGAGCTCTATTCACGTTAGGCATATCCGCAAAGCAGCTGGGAAAGACCATTTCTGCTATCAGGGCAGCATAGATATCACGAAATCGCGTCGAGTATTTGAATGCCACACATCTTTACTTCTACGCTGCAGCTCCGTCCTGCCCGGTTACCACCTACCCCTACCTCCTACGCGACAAAGAAACAGTCACCTGCTCTGTCTGCGGCGGACAACACTTCTCTGGGGCCAGACACGCGGTCTGTTTACCACTTAACTTCACAATCACCTCGTTATTGCTAACACTTGCCGAACTCAACGCGAACTGAGTCGCGTATTCAAGTTGATGCTCAAGCTCCACCGGTAGATCCTCTTCTCCCAACAAAGGGCTCGCCTTGTCGATGATCGACAGAAGCTTCCCCGCCTGCAGACGGTGGTCGATATCATCAGCAACCCATGATTGTAACAGGCAGTACGAAGAGTGGCGCACTGTTCCGCCGCAATCGATAAAAGATTTGGTGATTAATCCTACCTCTGTGATGTGAGCATGCGGCGCGCTAAGCGTCCCATCAGGGAGACTAAAACGCACCAGCGCCTCTGGCGCGCTTGATAAGACTGCTTTTAATTCGGAGATCTTCATGGCAGGATCCTTTATCTAGACTTTGGAGATTGCACGATGAGATATTCTATCCTAGTGGCGCTATTTGTCATCACCCTGCCCATGTATAGAAACTCCGTCTTCGGACACTTCGACATCGCCACCGAGTCCGGAGATCAGCTCTTTAAGTTGCCGGTGGTTCTGCGGCAAGCTAAATAGGATTACAACTGCTCCTTGCTCGGCGCAACGCTTGTCATCTAACGAACCAACACGCGCTATAACTGTCTCTCTCTCAGACAACCAAAATCTCAATTAAAAATCTCAGACTGTAGATCTACCCACTAAAACCGCGCGATTTGGGCGGCTGTGTTACCACCGTCAACGTATAAAATCTGGCCTGTTACATAACACGCGTCACTCGAAAGAAAGAATACCGCTGGACCCGCGCAATCAGAGGGTATGCCCGAGCGCTCCATGGGAATATGACGAGACCACTCTTCCTCAAAGCGCGGATTATTAACCCAGTCCGATTCAGTGAGAGGTGTACGAGTTTGGCCCGGGCCGATAGCGTTAACGCGAATCCCGTATTTGGCGAAATCAACCGCGAACGAACGGGCATGCATCAGCACCGCTCCCTTGCTTCCATCGTAGGCAGTGTGTCCAGGAGATGCCAGCAACGAATTCACTGAGCCAATAAACAGGATACTAGCGTCCCAATCTCGCTTACCAATCCTGCGTCGAAAATGGTGGCTCCCCAGGAAACCGCTTCTCACGTTAATGCGATAGGTCAGATCAAACGCCTCCGCGTGAGAGATCGAATCTCCCCCTTCTACAAATATCCCCACATTACTTACGAAGTGGTCAAGGCCACCTAGTAAATCGTACGCGCGGTCGATTAGAGCCGCGGGCCCGTCGTCTGTGGATTGATCGGCTTGAACATAGTGAACATCCCCAAGCTGTCTTAACTCGCCAATGTTAGCAGGCTCAGGCAGATGAGAATTGCAGACAACTCGAGCCCCTTCCATGACGAAACGGTGGGCCATCGCGAAACCGATGCCGGTAGTACTTCCGGAGATTACAATTCTTTGATTTTTTAGTCTCAATTTGCCACCACCTTCGCTTCTCAATTTAGCGTTCACTATACAAAAGTCGCAAGTGCTAACAAGCGAGCGCTATGCGTGGGGGCAATCACTTCCCTTAGCGATCAAACTCCCCCTACATATCCCAATGCCTCAACTGCTCCTCGCTCTGCACCACTGGCACAGGGGGCTTGTCATCGATCCACTCAAGTAAAGATCCAACGTTCGCGACTCCCTCGGCGACTAAATTAAAGGGCAGTGTCACTAGCTCAAACGGCAACGCTTTCCAGTTCCACTTATCATCGAAGTTACGCTTGTAAAACGATAGCGCCTCCTGCTCGATATACGGGAAGGGAAACAATCCACTCTTCTCTTTACTAGGCGGAAAAAGCGAGACGGTCTGCGTGTACGCTAGACTTACATAGTGGTCAGCGAATAGAAAAATAGTCTCAGGTCGACCGATCTGCTCGCGCAGTTTCATCCCATATGAGAACGGCACAGTGCGATCAAAGATCCCTAGAACTAAAAGGGTATCACGCCCATCGAGGTATTGCGCTGTGTACTTTGGGTCGGTACGTAGCTGCTTTTTTAGCGCTGTGAAGAACTGTTCCTCGGAATATCCACGGGTATCGCTCACTGTGCGGATGTAATTCTCAATTCTGGGTTGATTCGAGTCGCGGAATAGATTTACCAGATCCGTTCCTCCCATCGCCAGCACGTTGTACTTTAGGCGCGGATCGACTCCGGCGGTTAACGCGACATTTATCGCCCCGCGGCTTATCCCGAAACTTCCGAATTTATGTTTTCCGTACTCTGCCTGAAAGAAATCAAGCGCGAGCCGATCACGGATAATATTCGCGCGGAAGATCTGCTCTAGCTGCTCAAATTTCGTCGGATCCTTAAACTCGTTGCTACGATTTACTATCGCCGCGTCGACTCCCGACTCAACTAAGTATCGCGCGAAGTGTTTCTCGATAAAGTTCTTCCCTCCTAAAACCGGAAACACCAAGACAAGCGAATCGGTTCGTTTATTGCCCTGGAAGTAATCGACCACTATCGGCCCCGAATAGGAATCGATCGTAATGTGCTTATGGGTATAGTCAGGGGTTACCCGCTCAATCTCCTCACGGAAGCTGCCGTATGGTCGCTCTGGGCGATAGTAGCTCTCCATCTCCGCTGGTCGCTCTGGTGGCCCCTTGTAGGATGAACTGGCGGTTAGCCGGAAGCAGCCGGATGCCGATAGAGAGATCGCTAAAAGCGAAATCAACGAAAACCACCCTCTTTTTGATTGGCGCATATCCTCGTCCTAAAGATCTATTGCTAATTAGGATGGGCCGTCGCAGTTCTTTTTCACCACAGAGGACGCAGAGGACACAGAGAGTGGTCCATGTTATCGGCAATGATCGAGTTCTCTCTGTGTCCTCTGCGTCCTCTGTGGTAGAATTCTTCACTAATCTTCCCTGCAGCTTACCAAAAACACTGCAACGCCCTGCTAATTAGGATGTCGGAATTTCCCTGATTGTTCTGAATACCGATCTACTACCTAGCGTCTAAAATCATTAAGCGGGCCGGTGGCGTGATAAATAAGTCAATAAACCTCCCAATAAGTCGCCACTTGCCCGCCTTTTCTTTTGCGATTTGGCCGTGTTAGGCTTCCAGGCCTGCGGAGCTAGTAACGCTCGTCGCGATTTCCAAAAAAGGTAAGACCGTGTCATCAAAGCAGCTATCTATTTCGCCGAAAACAGCTCTAATCGCCCTCTCTCTTTTCATACTAATGGTCAGGTTAATAACCCTGGCCTGCCCCGACCTAGTCGACACAACAGAGGGTCGGTACGCCGGAGTGGCCCAGCTGATGCTGCAACGTAACGATTGGGTGACCCCCTGGATTCACTTTGAAGGGCTTCAGAAGCCCTACCTAGGCAAACCACCTCTGCATTTCTGGCTAGTACAAACCTCCTTCCTTATCTTTGGAGAGAACAACTTCGCCGCGCGTCTGCCGGGGGTGATCAGCGCCATCGGGATAGCCGCCGCATTAGCAGTCGCTGTAGTTAATCTGCTCGGCTGGGAAGCAGCCTTAGTGGCGATAGCGATCTTTGGGTCCTCATGCATGACCTTCTTTCTTGGCGGCTCTGTGTTATTGGATGTCACGCTAACCTTTGGTTTGAGTGTCGCTCTAGTCGGATTTCTTTTAGCCGATAGATCAAAGCTCGCTGGTTATGCCGTATTCCTGGGCCTAGGATTAGGAGTTCTGGTCAAGGGTCCACTAGCTTGCGTACTAGCTGGATTCGTTGTCGCTCCGTGGGCGCTCTGGCAGAAGGTGATTAACAAATCGTGGCCAGTACAGCTCTCCAAGCTCCCCTGGGTAACAGGAACAGCTCTTTTCCTGGCCACTGTTATTCCTTGGTATATCTGGGCTGAGATCCGGAATCCTGGATTTTTAAAGTACTTCCTCTGGAATGAGAATTTCGGGAGATACCTCAAAAAGGATTACGGAGACGAATACGGCACCGGTCACAAACAACCGTTTGGCGTAGCTTGGGGGATGATGCTTTTAGCTGTATTCCCTTGGTCCTTTATACTTCTAGGGTTAATTGGCGCCAAATTTAAGAGCTTCGCTTCGAAATCAACAATTTCGCGCTTAAGCGCGGATCCTCTGCTGCTCTTCGCATTGTGCTGGACCTTAAGCTGCCCAGTGCTCCTTCTTGGCGCGAGGCAATACACGGCCACGTACTTAATGCCATCTGTCCCTGGCTTTGCTCTGCTTGTCGCCGTTCTCTGGACCCGCCACCGCGCGCGTGAGTTAACTTCTGAGACCTCAATCGATAAGGCTCTTACTATAACCACAGGGCTAATTATCGTAGCGTGGGCTGTAATCACTATCTGCACATTTTGGCTATCGCCCAATCTGCTAATCACTATTGCATCTCTCGGTCTAGCGATTTGGACTGGCGCGGCCTTCCTCCGTTTTGTCAAAACCAAGCGCCAAGCAGGTCAAAACTTAGGTGTTTTAATACTTCTATCGTGTATAACGATCCTGGTTTACGGATCTACGACTCTTTGCATCAACAACCACATTTCAAAGAACAGGTCAGCGCGACGCGTGCTGCAAGTAGCTCACGAGATCAAGAAAGACAAGAGCGATCTTAAGATAGGATTCCCGTATTACTTCCCGTTCTCTTCCGCATTCTATACCCCATTAATTTTTGGAGACGGAGCGAAGACTCTATTCTTCAAAGAGGGGCAGATTAACTCCGCTGACTTTGACATTCTGATAGTCAGGGAACGCAACATAGAGAGGCTTAACAAAGAGCTCCCTAATACAACCGAATTAGCGTCGGAAGGTCAGTGGCGAATAATCGAGCGTAAGCAGTAGAGACTCATCTCTCTACTTATTTTCTGGCTTCTTCTCTTCTGTCTTCTGCGCAGCAGCATCTCCTTCAGCCTGCTCACTCCAGAGCGGAAAGCGCGTTGAAAAGCGAGGATCGTCGATTATCGTCTGAACTCCCTTTCTGTTCCGCATATTAACGAACACCGGGGCTTTTAAGTTAGCCGTAGTCAATTTTGGATCCGGCCGTACCGTTACGATAACTAAGATCGCGTATTCGTCTTCCGCTTTCAGATCGGTATCTTTGTCACCGATAGGAGGCTTAACGTCGAACTGAGGCCCGAACTCAAAGCCATCAACTACTACGAAAGCTAAATTCGGATCCTCAACTGAATGCAGCCATGAAAATGGTGGTTTGTGATCTAACATCACATAGCGGGTTGTATGAGGAAAACCAATTACACCTGAAGGAATCTCAATCAGCACCTCAGCTGGAACGGTGAACTCACCGAACCTAGTGCTCTGAAAAGTTATCGTCTCCCCTGAATTTTTCTGCTCCTCACTCATGACTATTTCTGCCCCCCTAACTTAGGAGAGCTAGCCCCCTTCTCTTGCTTATCACTACCACCACTAGACTGCTCACCACCTCTGGTCGCCCCTACTGAACGACCTTTAAAACTAACAGCCTTCGGAGTTGCGCCTCCCTGGACACCTTTACTGGGCGCGCCCTTTAACCCGATTGAGAGCTGATCGAGAGAGGCTTCCGTTACATCTCCGCGAGCCGCAGTACGGTTCTCCTCGAGAATCTGCTGGTAGATCTCCTCGCGGTAGATCTTCTCCTCCGGCGGAGCCTCGATACCTAGACGCACCTGATTACCCTTTACCTCCACCACAACGACCTTAATCCGGCCGTCTCCGATGTAGATACTCTCTCCTATCTTTCTCGTTAAAATTAACATTTCAGTCGCCTTCCTTGGCTCTCCTACACCTGTGTGGTTTGAACTTAAGATGCTAGTGGAGTTGATTAAGCACTAACTTATTGAAGAGACACATACAATAGAGAAAGCCCAGAATATCGTTCTAGAGATGGGGTTTTGAATAACTCCTTTTCTTTTTCGTCAAAAAGTGTTGTATCTTCGTTGCCAAAAAGTTTCTTAAACCGGAAATATAATATGAAGAGAATACTGCTTTTTATTGCTACCAACTTTTTAGTTATCTTAACTATCTCGATTTTGCTCAGGATTCTGGGAATCGGGAACTACCTGTCAGCTCAGGGGCTCGACTACTACCAGTTAGGAGCCTTCTGCCTAGTTTGGGGTATGGTTGGCTCGCTGGTCTCGCTTGCCCTGTCGCGCATGAGCGCCAAGATGATGATGGGGATCCAGTTGGTGGACCGATCAACTGCAGAGGTAGCTTGGCTCTACTCGATGATTGAGGATCTCTCTCGCAAGGCTGGTCTTCCAGTTATTCCGGAAGTTGGAATTTATCAGAGCCCTGAGGTCAACGCTTTTGCTACTGGACCATCAAAGCGCAGGTCGCTTGTGGCTTTCTCTACAGGCCTTCTAAATACGATGAACAGGAACGAGGTAGAGGGTGTCGCCGCTCACGAGATTGCGCATATCGCCAACGGTGACATGGTTACGATGACGCTGCTACAGGGTGTGATAAACGCGTTTGTAATGTTCTTCGCCAGAGTTATTTCGTGGGCGATAGCGCAGAACTCGCGCGATGAGAATCGTCACGCCAGTTCATATATGGTTACGTTCTTATTAGAGATGGTCTTAGGAATTTTAGGAATGCTGGTAGTAGCTGCATTCTCAAGATACCGTGAGTTTAGAGCCGATCTAGGTGGAGCGCGTTACGCTGGAAAGCACGATATGATAGCGGCACTTGAGAGGTTAGCTAGCCACACAAAGGTATATGACAAACAGGCTTCGTTAGCCGCGTTTAAGATCTCTGGAGGACCAGGAGCTTGGTTCTCGACTCATCCGCCTTTAGAGAAGAGGATTGAGGCTTTGAGGAAGGCGGCTGTTTAGGGGTCCAATAACGTGAGGGGGGCTTAACATCCTCACCTCCCGTACTCGTGCTCGAAAACGTGAAACGTTCACGTCGACGTTATACGGTGCCGTGCACGAGCAAATGCAGGTGCACATGTAAGCTTATTTAGGGATTGACCACGTGCACCTGCACGTGCTCGTGCACGTAAACGAGAAACGCACCCGAATTTAGGGTCATACAGTAGCCGAACTAAGATGGTCGAAATAGTAGATCGGGGACGTTTACGTGCAAGTGCACGAGCACGTTCACGTGGAAATTGGCCATATAAAGCCTATGTAGGGATTGACCACGTGCACCTGCACGTGCTCGTGCACGTAAACGAGAAACGCACCCGAATTTAGGGTCATACAGTAGCCGAACTAAGATGGTCGAAATGGCAGATCGGGTACGTTTACGTGCAAGTGCACGAGCACGAGGGATTGCTGAATCCCCCTTACCCCTTCTTAGGCAATACCTGATTCCACGCTGCAATCTTCGGAGCTACCTTTGGATTCTCCATAAGAGCCTTGGTATCACCAGAAATCTTGATCGAAACGATCTTATCGCCCTGAACTATCGAGTTGACTACGTTCTGGCCCGATGTCACGTGTCCGAAAACAGAGTGCTTACCATCAAGCCACGGTGTTGCAACATGGGTAATAAAGAACTGGCTTCCGTTAGTTCCAGGACCAGCGTTGGCCATTGAGAGGATGCCAGGTCCTGTATGACGTAATGATGGGTCAAACTCATCCTCAAAGCGGTATCCTGGCCCACCAGCGCCTGTTCCTGTTGGATCGCCACCCTGAATCATGAAATCAGGGATAACTCGGTGAAAAGTGATCCCGTTATAGAAACCCTTCTGCGCCAAATTAACGAAATTAGCCGTTGTTACCGGCGTCTTATCTGGCTCTAGGGCTATTACGATCTTGCCCTTAGTTGTCTCGATCTCAGCCGACATCTCAGCCGCCGCAGCAACCGACGCCAACCCTAAAAACACCCCTGCTACTGTTAGAATTGAAAAAAACATGCCTTTCTCCATAAGCTACCTCACTTTGATTTCGCTGGGCCGATATCCATTTGCTCCAGCCTGATTGCAACTGAATACCCGAGTTTTGGATAAAGCGCTACCGTGTCTATTTGAACTCTAACCCAAAACAGCTCCCGTCTAATTATCATTTGTGGAACTTGCCGTTTTTTGGTACCTCTTAAGGGGTCGTTGAGGCTGGCAACTAGATTCTTTATTGGGGAGCTTTGCTGCCTAAAGAGAGACTTGAAGTCTCCTTACTCACGACAGTTAAAGCCAATTAGGTAATTAAACATTTTTGCGGCCATAAAATTATGAACAGAGTAAAGAATTATATCATCACGGCTCTCCTCGCTTCAGCGAGCTTGGTAGCAGCCGCTCCAGTGAAAGCCGAGATCTCCGACAAGGACTTCTCCGCTTCGATCGAGAAGTACCTCCAGAGCGATGCTGGCGTAGCCAAGATCGGCTCTGCTTTAGAGCGCTACTTCCAAAAGAAGCAGCAGGAATCGGCTAAGCAGCAAGAGGAGCAGGCCAAGGCTGACCTAGAGGAGCAGTTCAAGAACCCAGTTAAGATCGATATCGGCAAGAGCCCAGTTAAGGGCCCAGCTAACGCCAAGGTAACGATCGTTGAGTTCTCGGACTTTCAGTGTCCATACTGCAAACGTGGCCGTGACGTGATGGATGAGATGCTCAAGGCTTATCCTAATGACGTAAAGGTTACCTTCAAGCACTTCCCATTAGGTTTCCACAAGGAAGCTGAGCCAGCGGCACGCGCATCGTGGGCTGCTCAACAACAGGGCAAGTTCTGGGAGTACCACGACATCCTCTTCAACAATCAGGACAAACTTGGGGCTGATTTCTATCTAGCGACAGCTCGCGAGCTAAAGCTTGACGAGAATAAGTTCAAGACTGATATGAACTCTGAGGCTGCCGCTAAGCAGGTTAAAGAGGACAACGAGGTTGGCGCGAAGAACGGGATTCAGGGAACACCTGGATTCTTCGTCAACGGTGTAGCTGTTAAGGGAGCTTATCCTTCAGCTCACTTTAAGCAGATCGTTGATCGTTGGCTCAATAAGGGAGCCGCTGGAGCGAAGTAAAGTTTCGCTTTAGTTTCAGTAGTCGAAAACCAGGAGCCCTAAAAAGCTCCTGGTTTTTTTTGCTCGCGTATTACTATTCTTAAAGAAAGAGGCCAGCGAGGGCGGCGAGAATGGAAAGGCACTAAGGCTGCCCTGCGCCTTTAAATCGTCATGTAATCTTAAACGAAGCCGGAGGACTGGTCTTACTTCGGATCGTCTTGCTACCCTTAGTCGCTGTGACTCGATATCTGACTGTATAACTTCCGGCGCTTAACTTACGAACTGTTACAACATTTCTTGAACTAACCCGATTTATCCGCTGCTTTGATCCAGATTTGCGGATCTCTACCTCATACTTAATTCGTGCTCCACTCGCGACCATCGCTAGCAGATCTGATTTCTTAACGCCTCCAAAGATGCTCGGGTCGATCTTTACATCGGGGAGGAAGATCGTGACGTTCGCTGTCTTGCTTCCCGCGGGTTGATCGACACTTACTAACGGAGGCACTGTAATACTAGATCCCGGCTTTAGATCGATCACAGGAAGAGATCCGGCCGCCGAAGTTGGCTCAGGGGTTGCTGTGGGATCGTTGTTATCGCCGCCATCAGAATCATCTGGTGTATCTGTTGAAGTCGGGGTTGAAGTTGGAGTTGGAGTTGGCGATGTGAACTTAGACGCGAATATATAAGGCTCCTGCTCCGAGGGATGTCCTACAACGCTTAACCTATCAGCCCACGAAGAATATGCCACAATAAGCTCTCCACTGTTTTCAAGTAAAGCGACTGGGGGACGTGAATCTAAGTAGCTTTGGATTGACCTTTTTCCACTCTGACTATCTCCAGGAGTATTATCCTTATGACTAGCAAGATAGACCGGACGAGATCCATTAGGATCGGCCGGCTCTAATCTCTTTAGGTACACCTGCGAAGCGATCTCCCCTGTCTCTGGAGTCGGCAGCAGATTTCTTCCGGTGTCGGCGAACGTGGCGTATCTTCCTGATGCGGAGATACTTCCTGAAACAACGGATCCAACACTAGGTGTGCCCGCTGGATCGACGTTGATCTGGAAACATCCCACCAGATCGGAACTCGTCACCGGCGAGTTGCACTTTACTAATAGCGGCCGCAATCCCCCCTCCAATCCGGCAAGAGTAGATCCGGGAGATGTATTTGGTGGATTGTGAATAAAGGCGATTCTCGATCCATCCGATGTGAGTGATGGATGCCCCGATTCACCATTCGCTGCTGAGTAACTCGCTGGATCTGACTGACTAGCTCTGGTCCGGGAAATTAAGCTCACCTGCTGAGTTGAGAATGTATAAATGTATACCTGGTTTGATACCGAACCCTTCCCCGCAATCACCTCGCCGGTAGCAACGAACGCCAACTTAGTTCCATCAGCGCTCAAGCTCGGTTCACTGAAATCATTCGAAGCTGGAGGCACCTGCAACAATGAGATTGGCTCTAAATTGACCACTCCGGCGCTATCAATCGAGAGATCTCTCCAATAGAGGAGATTATTAGAGTTGCCTGGTGATTTAGCCAGAAGATTACTGGCGCTAGATCTAAAGGCCACTCTGTATCTAATGGGCTGCCCAATCGCTTCACTAATCATAGCGACAGTTGGTTGGATAGACGCTCCATTGCCTCCCTCAAGGGGCGAGTTCCCCGGCGGGCTGGATTGATATTTCCCAGAGATTAAAACATTGGTGCCGAAGTTTCCCGACTTAATTCTCAGCCACACCTGCCTAGCGTTCAGGCCAGGTGAATCTGAACTGACATAACCATCGATCAGATCCTCGGCATCTGAAGAGAAAGCGATCGCGTATGAATGTGGGGCCCCTTCACTCGATAAAACACTGCTGATCGCCGGTTGGATTGAGCCAAAGTTGAGATCCTGAGGAGACGATACACCTACCTTTGTAGGATAACCTCCATATTTATTCACACTGGCTAACTCCAACGCCCCATTTGGAAATTGCGCCAAGATCTTCAAAAATATATTAGGAGAGTTTGAGCTCTGTCCCTCGAGAAAACCGGGGGCAAGATTACTGGCCCGAGACGTAAATACTACCACACCTCCTCCAAACGCTGGCGCAACGGGATCCTCGCTTCCTGCTCCAAGACCACTCGACGTACCCGGGGGTTCGGCGTTTAAACCAACCGTCACCTGCTGAGCCTCTCCCGAAAGGGGTGGCGATGTGCCGTATGTAAGTCGCGCAGAGAAGATGAATAGCGCGCCACACAACATAGCCACCCCAGCCAACAACCAGGCGCGCTTAAATTTACTTTTAAGCATCTCCGACTCCACAAATCGGTAGTCGGCGGCTTGCGACCGATGCTTTAGGCCTTAGCTCACTGGCCTTGGCACGGATAATGCTCAAGTGATTTATACCTGAATGGATTCAGGCAAAACCATTTACTAGCGGAGGCGCAATGGAAGCGATCCAAGGAATAGGCAGATCACTAATTAACTCAGCGATTTCAGGGCTTGTTAAGACTCAGTCGTCAGACGCTAAACCCTCAGGAGAGTTCGACTCTACCCTGAAGGCACTTCTTTCCCCGGATAAAACCAACAAGATAAGTGAGGAGGAACTTTTTTCCGGGCTCGTTCAGGAAAGAATAAAGAAAACAAAGGGCGAGGCCGGGCTCACTGATTTTAAGACGATCTTTGAATCAGCCAAGAACAGGCTGCGAAAAGCCGATGGTTTCGTACCGTTTGAGGACGCGACTAAAGAGGCGCTTAAGGAGTTCCGCGACACCGGGAAGATCACCAAGGACGAGGCGGACTCGATATATTCTCAAGCATTCGCTGGTGCTCAATTAGACCAGAACACTAACGCTTTGTACGATAATCGCGGCGGCCCAAACGATCCAACTATGGCTGTCGCAGAGATGGAGCAAGCACTGCTATTAAGTGGGGCACTAATTGGCAAGTACGATACTGGAAGTGAGACGGCTGCTGTGCGATCACTTGATGAGCCTAGTAACGCGGCATCAAACTCGATAACTACTAGCTCCGCTGATCACTCAGAGGTAGGCAGCTCAGGATTCCTCTTCAAGCCAGTGTCTGATAGCGATGGAAAGTTAGCCGTACTCCTTCCGCCTAACTTGGCGGGATTGGTTCAGAGTGTTTCCCTAGTCGGAGCTAACGGTGAGGTAATTGAGAGCGGCAGATACGCTGGAAACGGCAACGGAGGTCGGGACCACTATCGGTTCACAAAACCCGGCGGACAGTACTCCGATGGTTTAAGTGTTATGGCTACTTTAACTAATGGCCAACTCGTTAAATACATTATCAATGAGACCTCACAAAGAACCGAGAATATTGAGCCTTCGAACCAAGGAAGCTCAAGCAATGCAGGGTCAACAGGCCAGCAAGATAATCAATCTTTATAGCATAACCTAGTTTGACAAAATCACTTAAAGATCCTCGTCAAATCTAACGATTAACCCTTAAGAGTTAACAGGAGGGCTTTCCCATGGGAGTAATTCTTGGGGTCATCGGAGTATTAGGAAGCGTACTAATCGGATTCATGGGACCTGGAGGTCCAGTCGAGGTACTATTCCAGCCGTATGAGTTCGTAACGATTGCCGGTGGTATCGGATTCACGATCTTGATTTCATCACCGGGAGTGGTCCTAAAGGCGATCATACCAGGCGTAATCGGGGCTATTAAGGGAAGCGGTGTAACTAAAGCGCTCTATAAAGATATTCTCGGCCTGATGGCATGCGTATTCGATACGATGCGACGTGAAGGCGTACTGGGAATTGAGGGCGATATCTCAAATCCACATCAAAGCGCAAAATTCAATCGCTATCCTCTAGCTTCTCACAATCACCACCTGATGGAGACACTCTGCGGCGCCTTACGACTGTTCGTTGACGGAGTTGTTAACGCGTTTGAGTTGGATCGTCTCCTGGATACAGAGATTGAGACTCACCACGAGGAGGCGCTTCTAGCTCCAACGGCGGTGAAGACGATGGCCGACTCATTCCCGGCGATGGGTATCGTGGCAGCCGTACTTGGAATCATCATCACCATGCAATTCCTCGATGGCCCCCCTACTGAGATCGGTCACCACGTAGCCGCTGCTCTTGTAGGTACGATGTTAGGAATCTTCCTTTCGTACGGTCTAATCGGACCGATCGGAACAAAGATGGAGCACAACGTACGTGAAGTTACTGGAATACTTAAATGCGTAAAAGCCGGTCTAGTTTCATTCGCTGGAGGCGCGCCTCCGGGAGTCGCTCTTGAGTTCGCGCGCAAAACGATACCGAGCGCGTTTAGACCGACTTCAGAAGAGCTTGAGGAGATCCTGAAGGAGGCGAAGAAGAAGTAGGTCAATCGAATGGCGGATAAGAAAGACGACAAGCCCACTATTATCGTTAAGAAAGGTGGTCACGGTGGCCACCACGGTGGCGCCTGGAAGATCGCCTACGCTGATTTTACAACGGCGATGATGTGTTTCTTTCTCTGTATGTGGCTAATCAACACAGCCTCGATTACCACACGCCAAGCGATCGCGTCATATTTCAGAAAACCATCGATCTTCCAAGAAGGATCGGGTCAACCACTCTTACTTGGTGGCGAGGGTATATTAAATGACGCCCTGAGGCCTTTAAAAACTAAGGATCCACGAAAGATCACCAAGGTTATCGAGGACGAGATGACCTTTGGAGAGATGGATAAAAACCTAGATAAGCTCTACCAGCAGGAGGGTCGTGTTGAACCAATTAAAAATCGCGGGCCAACTGAGGCGACCGGTTTAAACTCTGATAAGAAATCCGTTGAGGACACACGTAAGGAGGTGAAGCTTAGGATCATGGCCGAGCAGATGCGCGGCCAAGTGGAGCGACTCTTTAACTCGCTCCCTCCTGCGGCACGTCTTCCAGGGACGATCGAAACCCGGGCGGATCCGGATGGCTTAAGTATCGATATTATGGATAACGAAAAATACTCGATGTTCGATAATGGGAGCTCCAGGATCAAGCCTGACGCTGAAGCCGCGTTTAAGTCAGTTGCTGATATAATTAAGCTCTATCCAAATCTTTTAGAGATCTCTGGTCACACCGACGCTAATCCATATCCTTCTCAGACCGGAGCATACACTAACTGGGAGCTATCAGCAGATCGCGCAAACACAGCTCGAAGGCTTCTAGAAAGTTATGGCTATCCGAGTGAGCGAATAGTAAGCGTTATCGGCAAAGCTTCAAGTGAACCAAGAGTCGCGGATAAACCACTCGATCCTACAAACCGCCGCATCTCTCTACGACTTCGATTCCAAACCTTTACTAACTTCCTCGATCCGAAGCAGAAGCAGGAGTACAACGATCCTCTAAAAGGCATCCTCGAGGATGAAGCAGCGAATAAATCCGCTGTATTCACTCCTGAACCAACACCGACTCCAAAAATAGTAGTAACCGGAGGGGTATATCCACCTCCACCGCCAGAGCCAACGCCTTCAACACTGAGCACTGCGCCGAGAGTACAGCTTCCTGATGGACCAGCGAATACAAAGAATCCAGACTTTATGCCTGAAGATAAAGTTTTTGAGGACAATCCTGTTTTGGGCTCACGCGATATGATTGCGCTTCCTTGAAACCGTGATGTAGCTTAGGTCTATGAGAAAACTTCAAACATTAGCAAGCCTAGCCCTGGCCATCGGTGTCGCCTGTGGAGCCTTTGGCGCTCACGGTTTAAAGAACGTAGTCCCCGCCTCTGATCTACTTATCTGGGAGAAGGGAGTATTCTATCAACTGATTCACGCCTTAGGGGCATTGATACTTTTGGTATCAAGTATTGACGGACTGAATCAGAGAACCAGAGTGAAGATAGCAGGGCTATTATTAGTCTCAATCGTGATCTTCTCAGGAAGCCTCTATCTTTTAGTATTAACAAACCAGCGCTGGCTTGGGGCTATCACTCCGATCGGAGGAATTGGCTTTATTGTGTCGTGGCTTTGGTTGGGGTGGGGCTTTTGGGGTACGGGAAAGGCCGAGGGATAAGCGGCTGGTATACTTATAGTTTTACAATCAAGCAGTTAGCTTGCATTGCAAATGCATTGCAAATGCATTGCAAACTGGCTCGGCATATGCCATATTGATCTAGCTGATAAGGAATCAACTCATGGCGCTAGATAAGAAATCAGACCGCTCTATTAAATTAATTTCCCAGCTTCAAGAGGGCCAACGAATTGAACTCAAGGAGCGTGTTTCAGGATCGCTCGCCAGAGAGATGGTGGCTTTCGCGAATGCCGAGGGGGGAATTATCTATTGCGGCATATCAGATGAGGGGAAAGTCGTCGGAGCAAAGAGCAGTAACAGGATTTTAAGTGAGATTCAGGATATCGCTAGAAATTGCGAGCCCAGCATAGCGATTCAAGTAGAGACATTAGAAGATGATGTAATCGCCATACGCGTACCACAGGGAGTTGATAAACCTTATCAGTGCAGCGATGGCTTTTTCATGCGAAACGGCCCTAATTCGCAAAAGATGCGGGGCGATGAGATTCGCCGACTCCTTGCCGCCTCGCGTCCATTCTTTGATGGAACATCGGTGGACTCCGCTCCTGTATCTAAAGCACTAGATAAGAGTGCGCTAAACTCCTATGCGGCTTCAGCTTCTATCGATCTCCGATTAGTTCCTCTTAATGAGATGCTAATTAACCTCGGCGCCGCGACCATACCATCTCAGCGGGAGGAGCCGAAACTCACTAATGCGGGAGTTCTAATCTTCTCAGCTAACCCCAGCCGCTATATACCGGAAGCTCGAGTAATCGCGGTTCGATATGGGGGAACGGACAGATTTTCGATTGTCGACCGCAAGGATTTTAGTGGCGATCTAGTTTCACAAATCGAAGCAAGTCTCGAGTTTATAAAACGTCACACCAACGTCAGCTACTCGATAGATCATAGCGGCCAACGCTCTGAAATACGGGAATACCCAGGTGTCGCGATTCGTGAGGCTGTGATTAACGCCCTAGTTCATAGGGACTACTGTTTTCAGAACTCCTGTGCCTACATCCACATATTCTCTGACCGACTAGAGATAGAAAATCCTGGTGGTATCGTCGCTGGTATCGCTCTTGACGAGCTCGACGGTCGAAGTATCCGTCGCAATCCCGTACTAGCCGATCTGTTATATAGAGCCGGATACGGTGAGAAGCTCGGATCAGGTATGATCCGAATTCAAACAGCGCTTCGTCAAAACGGTAACCCGCCCTACTCTATCTCAGCCACGAATTTTTTCTCAATTCGATTTCTGCCACGTATTCAAAAGGACACCGGCATTACACTTAGCGATCATCAGCTAAGCATTCTAAGCGCGCTGCGTTCATCTTCAGCGGGTTTGACCTCACAGCAGCTTGCCGTTCAGCTAAACGTTAGCTCCACGACAATTACTCGCGCTATCGCGGAGCTACTAAAAAAATCTTTGGTCCTGAAACGCGGTATGGGACGGTCGACTGTGTATGTGAATAATGGGCGGCCCCCTACTGCCCCTTAAACATCCCCCGAGCCATCGCAACTATTCCGCCCACATCAGTTAAATTAGCAGGCAGCACAACAGTATTACTCTTCTCTGCTATACGACCCAACTGCGGGAGATACTGCTCGGCGATTCTAAGCTCCATAGCCAGCTTGCCTCCATCGCTCTGAAGAGCTGTGCCTACCATGCGGAGTCCCTCCGCCGTCGCGCGAGCTACTTCAAGGATCGCCTCGGCTTCTCCCTTAGCTGTGTTAATCTGCGACATCATACTGGCCTCAGACTCTTTGATCTGTCGCTGCTTCTCGCCCTCGGCGTTGTTGATAGCCGCGTCTCGCTGTCCCTCAGAAGCTAGGATCGCCGCGCGTTTCTCACGCTCAGCTTTCATCTGCTTCTCCATCGCTGTGATTACTTCACTTGGTGGGGTGATATTCTTTATCTCATAACGTAAAACTTTAACTCCCCAAGCCTCCGCCGCTTTATCGACCTCCGCGACTACGTTAGCGTTAATGTTTGCCCGCGCTTCGAAGGTCTTATCAAGCTCAATTTTTCCTATCTCACTACGTAGGGTTGTTTGCGCCAACTGCACGATACCGAACGTGTAATCATCGATTCCGTAGGAGGCTGCTTGAGCATCGATCACTCGCACATAAACGATTCCATCCACACCTACCTGAACGTTATCGCTGGTAATGCAGATCTGCTCAGGGATGTCTAAGACCTGCTCCTTGATTGAGTGGCGGTAACGTACCTTGTCGACGTATGGGATCAGGATATGGAAACCGGCATCGAGAGTTCCTTGATACTGCCCAAGCCTCTCAACGACATAACGCATCTGTTGAGGTACGATAACTGCGCCTTTCGATATCGTTAGGAAGACCAAGAAAAGAACGCCAAAAATTAGAAATTGAAACATAAGTTCTATCCTCTCACCTAATAAATTAAAGCGCTTTTACCAAGAGAGTTATCCCCTCACTCGCCACAACCTTGGCTTCAGCTCCAGCGCCAATACTCGACTCACCGATATTTTTCACACGCCACACAGTCCCCCACAACTCACCGGAGCCAGTCGCTCCAGGAGCGATCTCCTGGGAAACTCGTATGATATTTCCTATTACATCCTCACTACCGTGTTGTTTCTTTTGGGGCCTTATCGCCGCTCTTCTACCGACTAATACCCAGGACAGAAGCGAAACTGCTGAGAAGGTAGCCACCTGTGCTTCCCAGCTAGCTAGCAAGCCAAGCTGCATGACAGCTCCTACTACAATCGCACCCAGCCCCAGAAACAAGAGAAAGAAACTACTAGGAATAAGCAACTCTAAGTTCGCTAAAACAACACCAGCTATTAACCAGATCCATGTGCTCATAAGCCTCTAGATAAAAACGCTCAGTAGTTACCGCTCACGAGAATAACCTCTCAAGCGCCTCTTTCCAAGGTAATATGTAGACTCCATTATCAAGCCTGCGAGCCGCCGACTCGTTTGAGATCACCCAAGCCTCTTCATGGCTAATCGCGTCTTTAAGAGCTGAAATGTGAGTTAAGTGCTCGGTAGTCACCCTCGATGTTGATTTAATCTCAATAAGAATCTTTTTTCGACCAGGTTTAACCACGATCAGATCAATCTCCGCTCCGTCCTTGGTCCTCAGATAATAAAATTTAAAATCTCGCTCAAGATAGCTGTTTAGTCTCACGCACTCGCAAATTATCCACTGCTCAAACAGCTTGCCAAACTCACTGCTTCCCTCTCTCAAAATGACTTCGCCCTGGTGAGATAGAAAACGCTGAACACCACAGTCAAAGAGGTAAAATTTTGGTTTCTGAGCTTGGCGTACCCTGACCGACTCATGGAACGGCTCAATAAAAAAACCTATCATGGTGTCAGCCAGTATTTCGAAATATCTGGCGACCGTCTTGTCATCAACACCGCTCTTCTCGGCGATGTTCCTGTAGTTTATTATCTCGCCATTTACCTGAGCCGCGAACTCCAAGAACTCACGAAACGAAACGATATCGCGCACAAGCTGCTCTAGCTGAACCTCTTGCTTAAGGTATGTTTGACAGTAGGTTCGCAGATAACGTCGCTTGTCATCTACATCGGTGTAATCAAATATCTTTGGTAGAGTCCCCCACGATAAGATCTCGGCAAGAGATGCCGATGATGGAAGTTCGCGGTGAGTAAAGGGAAATAGCGAGAGGGAGAATGCTCGTCCTCCAAGGAGATTCGCGCCGCCGTGTTTTAACTTCCTCGCGCTTGATCCCGTGAGCACAAATTGAATTGATCGGTGCCTCTCGATCAGTCCGTGCACAACATCAAGCAGTTTAGGGACCTTCTGCACTTCATCGATAATTACTCGCTGATAGCGATCCGGCTCGGCCTGTATCTGCTCTTTTAATTTATTGGGGCTCCTTGAGAAGAGATCTTCTTGGTCGGGATCGAGGAGGTCGATTAAGAGAGTATCGTTCTGTGGGGCCGGTAAAAGGTTATACAGTTCCTGCAAAAGTGTAGTTTTGCCTGTTCCGCGGGCTCCGAACAGAAAAAAGCTGTTTTGTTTCGGTAGATTACATATTCTGCGGATCATACTCCGAAAATGTACGCCATTTCCGGAGCGATGTCAACCACCTTATCACAGCGCCCTAAACCTAACCGCTGGACTTGGCTTAGTTACACCAAGCGAGACCTTAGGCTTGGCTAGCGATATCTCTACCCTGTACCAGACGTTATACATAACTCCCGGTCGTAGATTTCGTAGCGACACTGAGTTGCGTCGACTTCTTATCTGCTGCTTCTTAGAAGTTCTCCCTCCACCTGCATCCGCATGAGCGCTCTCAATTAACGAGAACATCCGCGCGCTCGATACCTCGGAATACTCAACCACATAGGTAACTATAAGATTACGAGGATTACTTATCAGCTTCCGCGCCCTCGCTCGAGATATCTTCAGGCGCTTGCTAAGGCTGTCTGTTGCCTTAGAGAGAGCGGCGCCACTTAGGGTTGGAGTCACTGCTGGCATCCGGACTTCAGTTGACCTGGTTTTGGTTAACACCTCGGGAGCTGGGAGCCCCGCGGAATCAGGAGCAACCATAACTGGTATCTCCTCGATCTTAGATCCAGAAGTATCTCCCTTTGACGGTGTGCTTGAATCAGCCGGAACTAATCCAGGCCCACTATTATCTGGACTTGGCATAGCGGTTGGAATCGGCGCTGGTGTCATTGACGGGGTATCCTCAGGAACAACAGTTGGCGCGATGGTAGCTGTCGGCGCGATAGTCGGAGTTGTTGATGGGGATACTGTGACCTCTACTAAAGCGGAAACAGGCGCGATAAAATCACACCTGCCGTTGTTATCCGCGACCAAAAGAAAGCTTAAAAGATCTGAGCTATCAGAGCTGCCAATTAGGATATTGGCGGAATTAATCGCGCTTTGTGAATTAGCACTACTTAACCTCTGTCCAAAACCTACCGGTCCGCTAATTAATCCGCACAAACCGTATTGAACAGTGCTTAAACTCCGTTGACTTAAAAACGCCAGCACAGCACCCACTGAGGTATTGGAGTCTCCGGGGCCTGCTATCACCAGATCTTGCAGCCCATCACTGTTGATATCCTCGATAAATTTGATTACCTCTCCAAAGCGCCTAATCTGACCAAGCGAGCTTGGCGCTAAAACCTGCGATTCACCTAAAGGATCTCCTGATGGGTACACATATACGCGCCCCTCTCCATCAAAAGCGTCTGGGTCTCCTACTGTTAATATCTGTGACTGATCAACAGAGGGCGTTACCTCCACGGCTATTTGAGCCTGAGCTAAAAAAAGGGGACAAAATATGAGAATAAACGAAGCCCTTATTGGCCCCACCTAACTCCTCCACCTCATTCTAATCAGCGACTGCAAACCAGCGAGCCTAATCAAAGACCCAGCTAACGCCCCCCAAAGTGAGCCAACAACTACAGGAACGAGATATCCAAAAGCGAACAGAGAAAATTGAACGGCGAGAACCGCAGCGACCGCCACGCCTAGTGTAACCAGCGCCGCTGGGCCATTTAAAAACGCGAGGATTGAGCAGAACACCAACGCGCAGGCTAGCGTTATGCCGATGCGCGTTAGCGCGGTTGGTTGCTTAATCCAGTTATCCTGCAGCAAATTTGAGGCTGCTGTGGCATGCACCTCAACGCCAAAGGTTTGTTGATCATATGGAGTGATAAAGGCGTCTCTCTGTGACGCGCCGGTGCTACCTCGAAGCCCTAAACCAACAAAAACAATCTTGTCTCTAAATATCTCTTGAGGAAACGGTGCCTGCTCATCTGAGATAACAAATTCGTAAGGCACTGTTGGAATTGATTTAGCCGGGCCGTAGAAATTTATTAGTGCGTCTGTATCTGGAGTTTCAGATCTTAAGCGATCAACAACTACGGCCATCTCAGATAGAGTATTTAAGTGTGGAAAAACCTCAGAGCGCGCCACTGGAAATTCTCTAGTGACCCCCTGATTAAGAGGTAACCCCACGACTCCGGTCCCAACGCTCTCGGCCTCAAATAACTCGGCGGGCTGAAGGAGCTCTTCCAACATAAAGGCCCCATTTATAGTCGCTCGTTGTGAAAATCCTAAAGCCGACCCAAGAACGGTTGGCACTCTCCTCATCGCCTCAGCGAATTCGAGATCCTCTGGCTTATCTCGCGATGCGTCAGCGAATATCACATCAAAAACAACCCTTCTCGCGCCGGCATCCGCCAAAGTCCTTAGTAGTTTTGTATGTAACCTCCTCGGCCACTGTTCTGTCAGTGGAACTCCTAACCTTGAATAGCTCTGCTCGTCCATCGAGATAATTACTATCCCCGGGTGGGGAGCGATAGGTCCACGGAGCTTAAAGAGTGTATCACTCTGCGTCGCCTCTAAACGTTTGGCGGTGTCTGTATGAGATAGAGGAATCACAAGTAATGAGCAAACCATGATCACCAAAGCTGATGCTAACGAAGCTAACAACCTCGCTTTAGCACCTCTAATAAGATCTAACGACTTTACTGGACGCGCGGCGTTTGCCTCTACAGTTTGCCTAAGCGCGCTTCCAGAATCTCCGTTATGACGCGCGGACTCTTTATCTAACGCTCTAGCGAAGTTAAGGACTCCCTCTAGGCGGCGCTTAGGATCTCGATCTAGGAGGGCATCAATACCACCTAGTAGCCACCTAGGAGCATCTGGCCTAAAAGAGCGCGGAGATGGGGCTGGCTTCTCAATCTTATCTAATATCAACCGGCCAGGGTTATCTTCGTTGTATGGAGCGCGACCAACAAGGAGCTCAAAGAGAACTACACCAAGCGCGTAGAAATCAACTGCCTTAGTCGCCTGATCACCGCGCAGAACCTCTGGAGCAACGTAACGCACAGTTCCTAGAACATCTGAGGCGAACATAGTAGCTGGCGCTGAAACTGCGCGAGCGATACCAAAATCAGTTATCTTTAATGTACCCGACCGACTCACAATAATATTCGCGGGTTTAAGATCACGATGCACTACGCCAACGCTGTGCACAGCGTTTAAACCGTTTAACAGCTGCCGCGCCATATCGATTACCGCAGTTACCGGCAAACCGGTGCCGTTTATCGCTCTTTGCAAAGACTCACCCGGAAGATACTCCATGGTGTAGAACACAAGATCCCCATCGCTTCCGAAATCAAAGGTTCTGACTACGTTCTCGTGTAGGATCTTATGAGTTAATTGAACCTCTCTTAGGAAGCGATTGACCGATGCTGGATCGTTACGTCCCGTGCTCTGAAGAACCTTGATGGCGATCTCACTTTCACCCAGGACGAGGTCCTCAGCTAGGTAAACCGAACCCATCCCGCCCCGTCCGAGGGCTCTTTTAATTCGGTATCTTTGAGCAATAACGTGGCCGGGCTGAAGGAACTGCTGCGGGTCCGAAAGGACATCTAAAGCTATTTTAGAGCGGGCTACCTGCATACTCCGATTAGCTCCCCCAAGTGGCTTTAGGAGGCGACTACACTGCCCCCCTAAAGATTCGGATGCCGGAGGTGGGGGATTCGGAGCGCGGGGCGGGCAAAATTAACTGAATCCGGCAAAGCCGCAATCAAAAGCTCTCGGTTCGTAGAGCCATAGGAGAACAGCTATTTCCCCGCCAATGACCGAGCGGCCGCAGCTCAAAGAGCTTGATTTCAGGCCCTAAACGGCGCGATTGGCGCCGTTACCGAGCAAAAACTCGCGTTAGCGAGGCTTTGCCTCGTCTCCTAAGGTCTTCACAATATCCAGGTACGCACTCTTAAATCGTGGCATCTGTCCGCCTGCCTCTAGCATCTCGGAATCACCTAGAAGTTGCTCATAAAGCTTAAGAGCTCGCGCTATCTTACTCGCCGCAACTTGCCCCTTGAGCGTAATCTCGATTTGCGACTCACGGAAAAACAACTGCTCGGTAAAAGTATCGTATAGAATCCCGTATCCATTCTTTGCTTGATCAAACTCAAGAACCACATTTCGAGGCTCCTTACTTACAGCAGGATTTCGGACCGACGTGACGATCCGTAGTTCCCTAGACAGCTCCTGCGCTAAAAGCGTTAACGCGTGCGCAGGCCTAATGTGTATTCCATCCGGGTGGACGACTTTTAACAAAGAAACTCGCTGCCTTTCTGTATGGATCATAGATCTTCAAACAAACACAAACATCCCGACTCTATCACGCGCGGCATTTTGTCGTAAAATTGACAGACTCATAATCTTGCCGATCAGTACTATTTAAGACTGATTCGAACAGTTTAAACTCTGAATGGTTCTTGAGCGCAGCTCTTAGAGTGGGTAGTCTCGCCCACATGGATACTTTCAATAAAGATCAAGGCAACCAAGTCCCGATTTCAACGCAATCTGACCTGACGCAGCTTAAATTCGCTATATCTCCTCAGCCGGACGACATGTACTCACGGCTTAACACCGACGTCACTTCTATGATTGGGCATGAAAGTCATGCCACACACTTCGGGCACGCGCTTGAGTTTCTTAATTATCACTTAAACATGAAACTCGAAGAGATCGACTTATTAGCCTTCGAGCTTTTATTAACAGCTCTCAGCCAGGCCAATCGATTCGGATCGGATCTTCACATTTGCCCAGTCCTAGGAGAGAATTCCGCTATTCACACTCTACGAACGCTAATCCTAGACACTGAGATAGCGCGACGAGCTGGCAACCTTAGCGAAGAGAGCCAAGCAGATCCAGAGATATGCAAACAGCGTATAAGACGTCTCCGTTCGATTCTCAGTCACGATATGGGAGAGATCCCGGGCGAGCAGACATCGCTGGCCTCGAGAACAAAAAATGCCGATACTGCGGAGTTGCCCGATCTAGAACGCGAGATCTTCCGCATTTTATTGACCGAGGCCTATCTGACAGCATCTTCCGATACTCCGCGTCACAACGAGTTCTATAAATTTCAGGGAATGATACGGCGTGAGATAGGAAACTCAGCCGTTAGTGACGCGGTCAGCCAGCACAAACTAGCTATTAAGATAAGAGAGCTAGTAGCGCGATATGACTCGGACCACGCATCGGACCATATCCCAGGAAAAATCGCGAGAAGAATTGGAGAATGGCTCCAGGATTTCGACGCCATTGAGATTAAAGACTCTAACGCTCCTAGAGAAGCTCTCTTTGTAGGATATTGCGCCAAGGCAGCGGAGCATATCCAAGGGACACGACACCTAATACGCTTCGGCACAATTCATCCGGACGACAAACGTTTAAACTTAGCCTTTCCTGACTCTCATCCGAACGCACCGAGAGATCACCTAAGCCAAGCTAATCCAGAAGCGATGATCCCAATGCGGTATACCTCAAATCTCCGCGTAATGAGAAACTTTAGATATATGGAAACGGAGTTGCCACACCTCTTCAAAAACGCCACACACGAACACGAGCTTAGACACGCGCGCGCTTTAAGAGATATGGTTTATCTAACACAGATAGAGCTTCTGTCAGTGAGTCGTCCAATTCTGGACCGACGCCCTTTGGCGCTTCCTGCTCATGAAATTAAGGAAGACAATTATCTGGTACATTTGCAAAATGAGGTCTCCGGTTCGAGTGACCCTATCAAGAGGTCAACCCTAATTGCCTGCGCCAGAGAGTTCCTGAACTACAGATGCAAGCAAGATCTCGAGGCCGCTAAGATAGAGCGAAAGTCATGGATGGACAAGCTACCCGAAGATCGACTGCTCGCTCTTGAAACCAGAGGTCGATTACAGGCTCTATACCTTCACGCCATCAAGAAAGATTACATTCCACAGACAGAAACTCCTTTGTGCTTATTGAGAGAGCTGCCTGCATCGCTGCATGGTTTTTGCTCGCCGAGATATCTCACGCGACGCTAAGTAGACGCGACAAAACCTCGCTTCGCTAATTGCTCCAGCGTAACATCGCCGGGTTGATTATTTCTTACCTGAATCCTTCACTGATATCTCATCTCTGACAGGAATCACCGTGTTCATGCTACTTCTTCGACGCTATCAGCGGGCTAACGGTCCTTAAAAAAACTGATTAACGCTTGGGAGAACTACATGCAAAGCAAGAATCAAGGACTATCCAAATCATCAGACACTCTAAATCGGAAGGAATTCATGGCGGACTGCGGTCGCGCTCTCTTGGGCTTATTAGCGATGCCAACGGTAGCTTCGATCTCAGGGTGCGGCCCGCGCGAGGAGCCAATGATAGCCCCGCTGTCTGAGGTGCTAGCAAGCCCTTGGAAATATCAAGGCAAACTAATTACTGTTAAGGGCTATGCTGTCGCGGAGAAGCAAGATGTTACCACTCAATCGATGCCTGTATACGACGCACAGAATATGAGGATGCAATATTCTATTTATACATACATTGATCAAAAACATAGACTGTATGAGCTACCAAAGGCGGATGGCACCTCACTAGTGATTTGCGAATCGGCTTGTTTTACGGGCTCCGTAACAGATGTTTTTACAAAAACACCTTCTACCCACGAGGGAGAGATCACTGTAACGGGTCGATTGATTCCATCTCGCAAAGGACCAGGTTATCAGCTTAGCGTCCTCGAGATATCGCAGTAGACCTAACACTCCGCCCTATCGCGCTGCACACCGCGTTAAAAGCCGCCTGCCCCTGTCTGTAATTTTTACTCTGCGTAGGGCTAGTCACGTTAAATCCCGACCGAAGTGTCCTGCTACGAACAGAGGCGAATATATCTACACGACGCATGCGGTTTACATCAGCCGGCAGGTTAACTGTAATACTCGCCGCGCCATTCGATAGCCCTAGATCAATCGGCGGACACGCGTATGCCCACTTACTATCCCTGGCAAATACTCTTAACTTAGCCGATGTACTTGACGCTCCGCCCTGAACAGAGACCGTTATCGGCGCTGGACCAGACAACGCCTCAGGCGCCACCGCCAACTGTGGCTGCTGGACTGGAGCCCTAGTAGGAGTTGCGGTCGGAGTATTCTCAGGTGGCAGAGCCGGCTCTGTTGGGAATGGCGTCGCTGTTGGCGAATCTGTATCTATTGGAGTTGATGTGGGGGTTGGTTGCTGCGGTGTGTTAGTGCTTATCGGCGTTGGTGACGGCGAAGGAGCTATCGCTGTTGGAGACGCTGATGGAGACACGGTTGGTGTCGCTGTTGTTGGTGTAGCCGATGGCTCCGGAGTTGGCGTACTTGGACAGTAAGCATTAGCCGCTACTACCGCCCCGAAGGCGTTGACTATAGCCGATGTTTGAACCTGACCTGACAATCCAGGATACACAGTGCCCGATGAGAGGATTGAGTTTTTTACCTGCTGATAACTTAACGTGCCCGAGCAGATCGATTGCGCGAGAAGCGCCACACCTGAGACCTGCGGGGCCGCCATAGATGTTCCGCTTAGGTAAGCGTAGCTGTCATTAAGATATGAGCTTAAAATACTCGATCCCGGTGCCGCGATATCAACAGAGGTAGCTCCGTAGTTTGAGAAGCTGGATAAGGCACCAGATGATGTGGTTGACGCGACACTAATTACATTATCGTTCGTGTAGCTAGCGGGATACGATGGGGTTAGATCGTTATTTGAAGCCGCGTTACCAGCAGCCGCGACAAATAGTATCCCAGCATCAGCCGAAGCCTGTATCGCCGCCGCGAGGGTCGCGCTGTAACTTCCACCACCCCATGAATTGCTACTCACCACAACCCGATTACCTGCGCGCCTAAGGGCGGTTCCGTAGTTAATCGCCTTAATCGCGTTAGATAAACTCCCACTTCCAGAGCTAGATAGAAACTTTGCCGCCGCTATCTTAGTGTTCCATGCGACACCAGTGATTCCAACTCCATTGTTGCCGCGACCTCCGATTATACCGGCGCAGTGAGTGCCGTGCCCGTTATCATCCAAGGGATCGCCAGTATTTAAGATAGCGTTAATGCCGTGCCTATCATCGATGTATCCATTTCCATCGTTATCGATTCCATCCCCCGCGACCTCTCCGGGATTAACCCACATATTCTCGGCGATATCCGGATGAGTGTAGAGCACACCAGTATCAACAATCAGCGCGATCACCCCACTTGAGCCAGTTGTCTTATCCCAAGCTTGCGGGAGCGACATCAGCCCACTGGCGTATTGATTTGAGAAGAGCGGATCATTTGGAACAGCCGAAGAGAAATAGGCGTTGTTTGGCTCGCAACGAACCCGCGCCCCGATCTTCTTAATCCATTTACGGGTCTTTGCTTTTTTGCACGGATCTTCTTTACGGGTGTAGGGCCTCGGGGTCTCTTCGTTTAAACTTAAAACCCGCTGACGTTTTAGTTTCTTAGTAGTAACAAGAGCCGCTCCTGAACCTAGAGACTCAACCGCGAGGTCGCGGGGAAGAACGCCACTAAACCCTGAATCCAAAACCGAGAGCGCGCGTGTCTCTCCGCGGGCTGATATAACAGCACCATCGAAAACCAGTCGCTGGTCCTGCGCGGCTGCCTCAAGACAGGCTATCAGGAGGATTAGAAACGATACTTCTAATTTTAGGACCAAACTACGCAAATCCATGAGCCCTTATATCGGGCCAAAATTTAGAAAACGTGATGTTTTGGGGCTAAAATTATTTTTGAGCTGTAAGACAGGAGTTTATGGGGATTATTGTGGTCGATATGCAAAATATGCTGTGTGATTCGTAGTAACTACTCAGCATATTCTGTCGCAATAACGCTTAGTCCCTATTAAGGAAAGCCGGCAAAACCTCGCAATTTCGGACCCTAAACGGCGCGATTAGCGCCGTTAACGAGCAAAAACTCGCGTAAGCGAGGTTTTGCCTCGTCTCCTTAAGGGGCGGCTTTTCCGATCACAAAGCCAACTGCCTTAGCCATTCAGCCAGTGGTCTAACTTTTAGCTCGCCATACTCCCTCGCGCGCGAGCAGTTTCGTACTAACTGCAGCGAGTGTTTAGGTTTCAATCTGTCACTCAAATAGCGAAGACTTGGGGATGGCTCCTCATCACTACTCTTCACCTCTATACATGCGAGAATCTTTCGTCCTTCGGTCACGACAAAATCCACCTCTCTGTCATTGCTGTCCCGAAAGTAGAAAAGCCGCGCGTCACGACCCTCTGTATCTCTTACAAAATCACACCACTTATAGAGCGCAAGCGCGGCCAGATTTTCAAGGCGCGCCGATTCACCATTTTCGGCGGCACTACAATCATAGAAGTAAAGTTTGGGTTCTTTGCGGAGACTCTTGGCCAATTTACCCGAAAAAGGACGCAGCAAAAATACGACATAAAGCTTCTCCAGCAGCCCTATCCACGATTTAACCGTAGGGGGACTAACTCCAAGATCCTGCGCCAGATTAGAGTAAGTAATCTGACCACCAACTCGTTCTCTCAACAACTCCACCAGCAATTCAACTGAGGATATACTACTAATCATCGATAGATCTCTGAGGTCGTCTCGCAGCACCGTGGATATTCTATCCATCAAAAGACGTCGAGATAGCTCGGGTGCATTAAAGCTCTCGGGAAATCCTCCATGAGCCAAGAGGAAGTCAACGTGCTCAGTCGCTGTTCTCCCTGGGTGAATAGAACAGGCTTCCTTGGGATCAATCGGATGAAGATGGTAAGCAAAGGTGCGTCCTGTAAGAGCATCACCAGCTTTTCTGAAAACCTCAAGACGCGCGCTGCCCGTTACTAATAGTGGCGGGGCTCCACCGGACTGATCTATTACACCCTTAAGGAGGTTCTTCCACTTTTTATACTTGTGCAGCTCATCAAGAATTACCAGTGGAGTATCGCGATTCCAAGACTGCGACATAATCACACGTCGATCACTTACGATATCGTAATTCAAGTACTCGCTCTGTCCGAAAAGAGACCGCGCTAAAGTAGTTTTCCCAACCTGTCGCGGACCGCTCAGTAGAATGCATTTCCTGGATAGATCTTTAATAATAAAATTAGATAGATATCGCTCCATGGGAGAATTATAAAGCCTATTTTATTTTTATCAAGAGAAAAATAAAGCCGGCTTTAAATAAATCGGGGTAGAACAACTCGGGTCGTAATTGTTGCAGACACAGCAAAGTAGTCTTGTTATGACACTATCATCTTATGGACACTGCGGAAAAATTCAGTACCAAGATGAACAAGGAGGTCCTAGATCGCCTTTAGCATTCTAGCCTTCCCTGTTAAATCCCCAGCACCCGCCGGATCCCATCCCGCCACGGCTCAACATCGATCGAGCCAATTCTGAGTGGCCTGATTTCTTGGCTCAAACCTAAAAAGTGTTACATAAGTAAAAAATGCACGCCTTTTTTTATTCAAAGGAAAGATGTTGCTAAGCATCTGAATACACATACATTAACTGCTCTTTTTAGTTTAACCCGACCTTCGCCTTACTGCTACGGATAGAGCTTGCTTCTCATCCTAAAAATACCACGCATCGCTTGGGCATAGAGTAATTTCAGACTCAAGCGATGAACTTTTTGAACCCAGGCCTCTGTGTTCCTCTTGTCTTCTCTCTGTGGTTTCGTTCTTATCAAGAGATTGACCGGCACGGCTATTACACACAAACCCTATTTAGAGTTTGGCCGCAATCAAAATCCCCCCAATCCCCCCTTCAATTCCACTCCACTTAAGCTATCATCCCACCGGCGCTTAATTACCACTCCCAGGAACCGCATATATGCCGAATCTCTCAACCACAAGATCTATCCTCCTCACCCTGATCACCTTCCTAGCTCTGCCGCTCCTCTCACACGCCGACACATCAACCTCTAAAACACCCCGCACCGAATCAGTCTCTCTTGTTCGCGTCACCCCAACAAACGATACGACCCTTACACCAACAGAGATCGTCTTCCAATTTGATAGTCAGGTAGTTCCGCTAGGTCGCATGACACGCTCAAAGGAAGAGATCGCGATAAGTATCTCGCCAGCGATAAACTGCGCGTGGGTTTGGGTTAATGTATCAACCCTCGCTTGTAAAATAAGTTCTGATTCCACTCTGCCTAACGCCACTCGTTACGATCTAAAGATCCCAACGCGATTTGACTCGACATCAGATCGAAACCTTAAAGCTGAGAAGATCATATCATTCACTACTCCCCGACCTGTTGTGTCTAGTGTCTGGTTATCTACATGGATTGATCCAGAGACACCTCAGCTTACCCTCGTTACTAATCAAGCCGTGATACCAGAGGAGCTGGCGAAACGCCTTGCTTTTAACGATCGCCAAAGAGGAAAGATTGAGGTCGATATATCAGAGCTAAAGGCCGCCCCCGAAGCGCGGTTATCCCCGGCTGAACTAGCTGAGCGAGCTGGCCGGTACTGGAATATCTCTCCACGACAGAAGCTTTCTGCGGCTCAGTCTGTCGACCTAGTGATCACTCCAGGTCTGAAACCCATAACCGGAAGTGAGCTAGGAAACGAGAACAGGGTAATCTTTACAACTCACACCTTCCCGGAGTTTCAATTTATCGGGATCACCTGCCGCGATCTTAACGGAAAAGTGTCTTTAATCTCTCAAGGACAGAACTCTAATTTTAAATGTGATCCTCTAAACGCTACGCAGCTAACTTTTAGCGCCCCAATTACCAAGCAGGAGATCGCTAAGGTTCTTAAGTCACAACCAGAGATAAAGGCGGTCGCCGCTGACGTAGACCCATGGGAGTCAGTTTACTCAAGATCTCAGAGAGATGACGACCACGCTAAGAATCAACCCTACTACTTAAATCTTCCGTATGGGTTAAAGGCTGATACTCTTTATTCCCTGGCCGCTAGCGCGCAATCAATCAAAGATGAATTCGGTCGTGCTCTCAGACACGATCTCACGATCTCATTTAAAACGGACCACCGAGCTCCACGGTTTGTCTTGGACCATCAGGAATCGGTCCTAGAAAAAAATAGTGATTCAAAGCTTCCGATCGTAGTTAACAACCTAACCTCGCTTCACGTTAATTACTCAACTCAAACTACTAACGCTAGAAACGAAAACCTGAAAACAACCCTAACACCTTTTCAAGCGTCCGATATCGCCTATCCCTTTCCACTTGATATTCGATCGCTCCTAGGGGGCAAGTCAGGTGTTATTCAGGGCTCAATTACTGGCGTTCCTCCGCAACGATACGACAATACACAGAGGTTCTTCTCGCAGGTCACGCCGTTCGCAGCCCACGTCAAACTTGGGCACTTTAACTCACTTATCTGGGTTACCTCGATGTCAACCGGCGAGCCGATCTCTGACGCCAAGGTCTCTTTTGTAGTCGACCAATTAACTCGGCTCCGTCCTGAATCACCGATTGTAGCATCGGCTACAACTGATTCATCTGGAAGAGCTGAGCTCCCCGGAATCAACGCTATTGATCCTAAGCTTACGTTAGTCGATCAGTGGGAGCGTGATAAACCCCGGGTATTCGCCAAGATCGAGAAGGGCGAAGATCTGGCTATCGTTCCGATCACTTGGGAATACCAGGCATACGATTCAGAGATCTATCCGTATTCAATGAAGCAGTACGGACATATAAAGACGTGGGGCACCACGGCTCAAGCGATCTATCGCGCTGGAGAGAACGTTCAGTTCGCGCTCTGGGTGCGCGATCAGAGCAATGCTGGACTAATCGCTCCTCCGCGCGGCTCTTACACTCTGCAAGTAAAGGACCCAGCTAATAAAATCGTCTATGAAGCTCCGCGAGTGGCGCTCACAGAGTTTGGATCGTACTCAGGCGAGTTCAAAACACCCGCTGACGCTCTAGCCGGTTGGTACACCTTTAACATTAAATCTGATTTCAGCGATGAAGAATGGGAGCCGCTCCGAGTTCTCATCAGCGATTTTACCCCAGCTCCATTTAGTGTCCGAACTGAGCTTGCGGGAGAACGTTTTGTCCCGGGCCAGAAGGTGTCTGTGATTACTGAAGCCAGGCTCTATGCTGGTGGCCCATATAGTCAAGCAGCTACTAAAGTTAAAGCGATTATAAAAGGGCGTGAGTTAGTAAGCACCGATCCACGAGCTAAAGGATTTACCTTCTCTACGGTTAGTATTGAACGCGGCGTAGCTGAGATAGAGCAAAACTTAAACGATAAGGGCGACCTTACAAGTGAGTTCTCGATTAATGAGGAGGAGATCCCTTACGGCGAGCTTACAGTAGAGAGCGCGGTGCGCGATGATCGCGGCAAACAGATAGCCTCAATCGCCAAGGGGCGCTACATCGGCCGCGAAAGATTTGTTGGTCTTTCACAGGAGGATTGGCTACTAACCGCGGGCAAGGCTGCCTTAGTGAAGGCTCTAGTTACTGACGGAGACGGTAGTATCGTTGCTGGGGATCAGATTAAGGTCCAGATCGACTACGAGGATCTAAAGGTGGCGCGGGTTAAGAGCGCTGGAAACGCCTACACCAATCGTTACGAAACAGAATGGACCCCTGTTACTACATGCGATCTAGTCGCTGCGGCTACTGCGACCGTTAACTGCTCATTCACTCCGAGTAAGGCTGGGTTATATCGCGCTCAAGCTAAAGTAAAGGACAGGTTTGGCCGCGAGCACACAACTACCCTTGAGCGGTGGTCAAGCGGTCAGGGAGATCTAGTCTGGCGATCGGACGCGAACAATCAATTAAAGATAATTGAGGAGAAGAGTTCGTACCGTGTCGGCGAGACGGCGCGCTTTATGGTACCGAATCCATTTCCTCAGGCTAAAGCCCTCTTTACTGTTGAGAGATATGGGGTCCTGCGCTCGTGGACTGAGACGATTACAGGACCATCAAAGGTGGTTGAGATCCCTATCACTCCGGATCATATCCCCGGATTCTTCTTCTCGGCCGTTCTGGTTTCACCACGAGTTGATAAACCTCTCGAGGGTCAGGTTGACCTAGCTAAACCAACCTTCAGGATGGGCTATATTAAAACTGTTGTCGACGATACCGCGAAGAGGATCGAGGTTGATGTAAAACCTGAGCATCCAAGCTACCGACCCGGAGAAACGGTTAACATCACATTAACTCCACGCGACTCAGGCTCGTTAAAGAGCGATGTAGCGCTAGCGGTGACCGTGATCGACCGCGCTGTATTTGACCTATTATCGGCTGGAAAGAGCTACTTTGATCCGTACCAGGGATTCTATTCACTTAACTCTCTAGACGTGAAGAACTACAACTTACTCCGACTCTTAGTCGGGCGGCAGAAATTTGAGAAAAAAGGTGCTAATCCAGGAGGTGATGGAGGCAGCAAGTTAGATATGCGCTCGATTACTAAGTTCGTGAGTTACTGGAATCCAGCGATTCGTCCCGACTCATCAGGAAGCGCCAAGATCTCATTTACTGCTCCAGACAATCTAACGGACTGGGTTGTCTTCGCCATGGCTTTTACAAAAGAGGATCGTTTAGGACTAGGTGAAGGTAGCTTCGTAGTAAATAAACTGACCGAGGCACGCTCTGCTCTTCCAAACCAAGCAAGAGCTGGGGACTTGGTAAATGTGACCTTCACAGTTACCAATCGCTCGACTCAGCCGAGGACTTTAACGGTGGAGGCATGGAGTGAGGGTCTCAGTGTTCAGAGCACTCCGCAGAAGATATCTCTCTTCGCGGAACCATTTAAACGCTATCCGATTGAGCTTCATGCTAAGGCCGTAAATGCGGGAGCTGGAATATTTAAAATAAAGGCGGGAGACGCCGTTGATTCAGATCAGCTTCAGGTCACCCTGCCAATCCTTAACAGGACGGAAGCGGTGACTAGTAGCGAATTAGGGCTTTCACGTGGCGAATTGTCTAAGATTGAAATTAAAGCGCCAACTATAAGTGAATCAGATAAGACTACTATCAAGGCTGTTGTATCTAACTCGATCATCGGAGATCTCGATCCCGTTGTGACTTACATGCGCGATTATCCTTACGGATGTTGGGAGCAGAAGCTATCTAGATCAGTGGTCGCGGCGAGCGCTGAGAGTATTAAAGTTAAGCTCTCTGCTGCATCAGCTTGGCCTGAATCCCTAAATCAAATAAAAGAGTCCCTTAACAATTTATCTACTCATCAAGCTCCTAACGGAGGAATGAGCTTCTACACACCTAGTGACGATCGCGTGAGCCCTTACTTAAGCGCCTTTACCGCTCTGGCGTTAACTTGGCTCGAAGAGCTGGGGCATAAAGCGCCAACTGAGCCGGTAAATAAACTTAACGGCTATCTGACATCATTACTAAAGAACGACAACTTTAGTAGTGAGCTATCATCGGGTGAACGAAACACGATTAGAGCGATGGCTAGTTTAGCTTTAGCCAAGTCCGGCTCTCTGCCACACCTTGAGCTTAATCGCCTCCGAACAAAGAGAGCAGAGATGAGCTTATTTGGCGTAGCATTACTTCTTCAAGGTTATCTCAATCAGGTAGATGTTTCCGAAGCTGCCATCTCCCCTCTCCTTAACCAGATCTTGAGCGCTGCCCGCGAATCTGGTGAATCCGTTACTTTAAATGAACCTAAAGGAACGCTTTCTCCGTGGCTTCTTGACTCAACGACTAAAACTCAGTGCGCTGTACTAGAAGCTTTAGTTAAAGCGGAAGGCAAAGTAGCTAAAGAGACGAAACCGCAACTAGAGAGAATTCGACCTAAGCTTGCTAGATCCATCTCTATTGCGCGCGGAGCGGGTGGACACTGGGGATCCACCCAGGAGAATGCTTTTTGCATGCGAGCTTTAGGCCTCCACTCGGCGAAGCACGAAACCTCGCCAGATAACTTATCAGTTGCTTTAAAGATCGGGGATAACTTCTCGCAGTCGCTTCAGATAGACAGCGGATCCTCTGGCAGAGCCGAGACAACTTATACAGCGAGCCAATCCGATGCAGGCCAGAAGCTTGTGGCGACATTTGAGCCAACTTCTAAGGCCCCCTTCTATTTCTCTAGTCTGGTGCGTTACTACCCGAAAGAACCAAAGAGGGAGTTAGTAAACTCAGGATTTGAGGTAATCCGTGAATACTCGGTTAAACGTGGCGATCAGTGGACCGCGCTAAATAACCCAGTGTCGATCAAACGTGGAGAGCAGATCAAAGTCGATCTCTTTGTGCGAGTTAACTCACCTGTGTATTTTGCTGTGGTGAGCGATCCTCTGCCGGGCGGACTAGAAGGTATAAATAGAGAGCTGAAGACGAGTGTCTCTGTTGAGAATGAAGGAAGTGAGTTCGTTGGCCCCGCGTCATCAGAGTGGTTTAAATCGCCGCGCTGGAGTGAATTTGGCTCAGCTTCGCAGGGCTTCTACTTTAGAGAGTTAAAGTACGTCGCCGCCAGATTTTACTCGGAGTATCTGCCTCCGGGTAATTATCACCTGAGTTACAACGCGCAGGCGATCGCCACTGGAGAGTTCACCATACCACCAACTCACGCCGAAGCGATGTATGACCCTAATATCTACGGCGACTCAGTGAGTGGTGTATTAAAAGTCGAGTAGGTACTAAGTGCTGCTAGGGAAGGCCGGCAAAACCTACCCGTAGCGAGAAAGTGGAGGTTGAGTTGATATTCGATTTTCGAGATGGGAAAAAACCGCACCAGACTACGCCAAGGCTACGTCCGGTCCGACAGTGTCTCGCCGGCCGTAGCTTTAGCGAAGGTCGGAGATGTATCCACGACTCGACTGACTTCGGCGAGCTCAGTCGAGCCGAGCTCGCCGAAGTCTCCGACACATTGAGGATTTTTTCCCATCTCGAAAACTCGAAGAGCGGCTCAAGATCCGCTTTCGCAGTAGGGAGGGGTTTTGCCGGCCTTCCCTAAGGAAACGACTCGCATTAACCGGAGT
>Ga0214921_10001246_pt1 | contig 43960 bp, 50 predicted proteins | sample LL1505_MetaG_FD_177992 | JGI IMG/M metagenome (GOLD analysis project Ga0214921, IMG submission 177992) | Freshwater microbial communities from Lake Lanier, Atlanta, Georgia, United States - LL-1505 | ecosystem: Environmental > Aquatic > Freshwater > Lake | place: USA: Georgia | collected...
CAAAGCCATTAACATCGCCGAAGAATGTAGCACTGCTTACACTGATAATAGTAGCAGTTCCCGTAAATGTAAACACTCCGTCAACTTGAAGATTACCGGTAATGTGTGCGTTTCCATTGGTTAATAAACCGCCGGTTCCGACGGTAACAGAATTAAATTCAACATCACTGGTTGTGTCTAGTGCTTGATTAGCACCCGGGCCTTGTGGGCCTTGTGGTCCTTCTACTCCACTTGGTCCTTGTGGTCCTTCTGCTCCACTTGGTCCTTGTGGTCCTTCTGCTCCACTTGGTCCTTGTGGTCCTTCTGCTCCACTTGGTCCTTGTGGTCCTTCTGCTCCACTTGGTCCTTGTGGGCCAGGTGCTCCTTGAACTGTAGCACCACCAGCACTAAAATCTCCACTATTGCTATTGTATGTAACTACTGGACTACCATTAACTGTTAGTGATGTTGATGTATCAAGAGATAGCGGCACACCACCGATATAAATCGTATTTGTGCTTACATATAAACTACGCCATTGACTACTAGTGCTACCTAAATCATAGAGATTGTCTGATTGCGGAATAATATTCCCAGAATAGATATCTTTATTAACAGTAACACGACCACTGATTCTACTTATATCAATTACAGGAGTAGCACTGGCCCAATTTGTCCAATTTTCATCAGCAAAAAATCTAAGATATTGATTACGACCAATGTTTATGGTATCATTTATGCTTTCGCCGTATATAAAGTTTTCGCCTGCGGCAAAGTCCCCACTTGGAGCAGTGCTGTTTTGATGAACTATCGTCAAACCGCCGCTGTAATTATCAACTATATTAATTTCAGTGGCACTGTCGGGATGAATATTTCTTAATGTAAAATTAAGAATATCAGGGTCATTCTTAATAATTGAAAGATTATCATATCCCTGGTATTGACCTAAAGTAATAAGACCGCCGACACTAAGATCATTAAAGGAGGCAGTAGTAGCGTAAACAAAAACTGAAGATGTAGTTATTGTGATCACATCTTGATTGGTATTAGCACGTAGTGTTATACCTTGATCTGCTCCAGTATGTAATACTATTTCCCCGCCAGGACCTTCACCATTGTTAGTGTTTAAGATTAGGTCGCAAGGCTGGTTATTTGTTTCATTAAGATTAAAATTACTAAATGGATCTATTCCGCTGTTAGGGCCAGCCGATGTTATGGTAGCTGTAGTCCTATAGTCTCCCGAGCCGTTAAATACATGTAAAGCAGAACGATATTGATTTTGCTGGTTATCTAATAATAATCTATAACTATAATTGCTATCTCCGATATTACTGGTTAATAAGTACGCTCTTGAACCAAACTGTGCATCCGTAAAATCTTCCCTAGCTTCCCAAAAAAGGCTACCGGCCTGTGTTCCTACATTAGAACTGTTATCATTTGTCTGTCCCCTGACATTAAACCCACCAATGGTATCATTTTCTTTTAGGGCAAATCGCTTTCCTACAATATTACTTCGTCTTGCGGCGTCGATGATTAAAAAATTAGTGCCGTTAATACTACTATTATCTGATGGAACTAAACTGATAGTTGCTGTTGAAAATGATTGTGATATATCAACTATGTATGTTCCAGTTCCTCCAATACCTGTACCATAGCTTACAATTTGTGTTCCTGTAATTACCCCTATTAGTCCGCTACTTAATAAAGTAGATCCCACTGATATTTTATAAGGAGTATCGAAAATTTCATCGACTGTAAGCACATTTCCTTGAATACTTCCAGTAAAAGTAATCGAACCACCAGGTACTCCGAAAAAAGTTGGACGAGTATGATGATAATGAATCTCAGTGCGACCTATTCCTTTATAAGGAGTGTTGGTTTGACTATTAACCAATGGAAAAACGGCTTCATCAGCATTACCGAAATTAATGGTCAATATTGGAGGATAATTTCTAGTGGCAACGTTCCAAGTTGTTGAAAATATAGTTTGATGAGTGTTTGTTGAAAGTTGTATTCCGGGAGGATGTACATTTAAACTAACATTGGTACCGACATTTGTAGCAGTCAAGGCGATTGAATTCCAATTTTCTGCTGCTGTAAATTCTATCCAACCAACGGAATTGCTTCTTTCACTAATCCATTGATTACCATCGTATCCGCCTGCTGCTAATGATGCTATAACTGTTCCACTAGTAATTGCTGTAGGAGCACCTTCTGTTCCACCTGCAATCTCGCTAACTAATGCTGTATACGTACCATATCCACGCAGTGTTAACACACTACTATCATCTAATACAAAGGTTTTTGTAGTATCTGAACTGATTAATCTATCCGGCGATTCACCTCCAAAGAGATTACCGTTTAATGTAACAGTTCCTGTAGTGGACAATGCAAATGTATAAGTCCCGGCTACTAATGCCGACGGTGTGGTAATACCTGAAATTTGATCGGTAACTTCTCCAAAGTTATTATTAATCTTGGTAAATGCTAATCTAATACTATCGCCATCTCCGGCATTGGGGTTGGTACCAGTGTTAATATACAAAATGGACATTGGGTGTGTTCCTCAGGTTCTTATTATATGCTATTTAGTTGCTCTCTGAACAAAAATATGTTATCATAAACCTGTAACTTTATACAAAATAAATATTCACGATGGCAACACTTATCCTCAACGCTGACGCTGCTCCTATCAGTATGCTGCCGCTCAGCACTATAACCTGGGAAGAAAGTATCAAATATCTAGTCACAGACAAGGCTGCTGTGCTAGAATGGTACGACAATTGGATTGTTCACAGCATAAACTGGAGCACTCGTGTGCCCGCTGTGATGATGCTAAAGGAATATCAAAAGAAGAAAACTGTTGTGCGTTTCAGCAAACAGAATGTGTTCCTAAGGGATCAATACTGTTGCCAGTATTGTGGAGTAGATATTCAAAAACGCTATGCCACACTGGATCATGTACTGCCAGTTAGTCACGGTGGCAAGAGTGTATGGGAAAATACTGTATGTGCCTGCGGTGAATGTAACAGTCGCAAAGGCAACAATCACAAGATTCGGCCTCGGTTAACGCCACGTAAGCCCAGTTATTATGAACTGGTGGAAAAGCGAAGAAAGATGAGTTGGGATTTACAACATCCCAGTTGGGCTGACTACATTTAATCTGTTTTAACCCAGTTAAGTAAAGATTCGTTCCATGTATAACGATTGCCATCTGTTGGATACGGGATTGGAGGATTAAACCCGCAGGTTTCTTCATCAAAAATCCATGAGTGAAACCCTACATTATTATTCCATTCAGATCTTACCTGATTCTGTTTCGCAGATTTTTCTTCACTGTTCATATCACGTAATGACCAGACATCGGTCCATATGCCATTAATTTTTTGATATGTAGGGTTTTCAGAATCTAATATTTGATAAACACCGACAGTGGGTCGTTGAACACGAACAAATGGTTCCCAGTTTCCAGGAACGTGTCCGAATACTTGATTAAGATTATCTTCGAAGGCAGGATGATTTACTGTATGACCATTTTCAACTTGAATAAACAAATTCATTTCTAACTCCATTATCCTGAATAATTAGCAGCATTGCTAGGGAATGATCTACCACCGCCCCAAATAATTCTCACAGCACCGACTCCTCCATCACCGGCGCGACCTCCTATACTGGCTCCGCCCCCGCCGCCATATCCTCCTCCATTACCTCCGTATGAACCCGAACCTACGCCATTTGATGTTCCACCAGTCTGTCCATTTGAGCCGCCAGATCCTCCAGATCCTCCGCCTCCGGCCACAATAGCCCCGTTTGTTCCTTGTCCAAGTATTCCAACTCCGCCCCCGGCGCCTTGCCCGTAAGAGCTTCCAGAATGTCCTCCTGCGCCACCGCCACCACTGCCGGCTGTTTGGTCTCCAGCTCTTCCGGGGTTATAAAAGGAATCACCAGACGATCCTATACCGCCATCTCCGCTATATCCACCTGCACCACCACCTCCAGATGCTGTATAATATCCGTAAATACCACTCCTTCCACCGTTACCACCACCATCACCTACATAAACACCACCGGTGGACGATGAGGTAAACCTAGCACCGACAGTTGCCCCACCGCCCATAACTGTACTTGTACTATTAAAATAGCTGTTACCTCCCGCTGTGCCAATCTGATATTCGTAACCGCCAGTACCACCGGCACCAACGACTACAGTATAACTAGTTCCCGATGTAACAGAAATATTGTTTTTCCACCCGAGCCCGCCACCGCCACCGCCAGTACCGTAACCATTGGAGGCGGCATAATACGATCCAACGCCGTTTCCTCCCCCTGCGCCGCCTCCAATTGCAACTACTGATATACTAGTTACACCAGCTGGTGCTATCCAGGTAAAAGTTCCTGTGGTTGTATATGATATTTGTCCGGCAATTACAGGTCGAGGTACGGCTGACATCGTATGAGCTTTGGCTGCTCCGCCTGTACCAAAAGTTCCTTTTCTCCATGTTACTGGCATGATGAAAAACTCCTCTTATTATGGTATTTATAATAGAGGTATTATTTTTCTCTGTACTCAATGCGTCCTTTGGATTACATTTAAGAATCTTTGATTTCTTTCTTTTACACTGATTGTCTTTAATTCTAATACCCCTGTATCATCAGCGCAAACAACACCGTCAAAATAAGAATTAAAAGAAAACGTATATCGTGTTTTTGTAATTTTATGCTTTTCTATAGAATGAGTTAAATTCGATGGAAAAATTACAAGTTTATTTTTTTTTGGTAAGGATGTAAAAATAAAATGTGGCGGGCAATTAAAATCATCGAAATCATTGGTATTATGGAGGCCGATAGTTTCTCGTATTCTGTCAACTGTTAAATTTTTGGTGTGGAATCGAGTCCCCGAGCTTGAAAAAGAATCAAAATAAAATACTCCGCTAAAAATTGATTTTGAATGTAAATGCGGTGTTATACCTTGTCCAAAACTGGTCTTTACAGGCCACGCATCAGATATTGATAATTTAATATTTTTAAAATATACCTTTGCTACTTCATCAAGACATTTTTGTAACCAAGAAAAAAATTCTTCGTGATAATAGGGAATACTTAATTTAGGATCAAGGTAGGCAAAAGAAGCAACATTAGTATCTTCACTAAAAATAGGATTTGGAGATCTAGCCGACGATCTCCAAAATAATTTTGTTTTTTTTATATCTTCTAAGACTTGATCGGTTAACGCATCGCTGCACTCAAATTCATATATGTTGAGTGAAGTTAATGGAATTACATTCATATTTTTATTTTTCTCTATATACAATGCGCCCTTTGCTGAGGTCATAAGGGCTCATTTCTACACGTACACGATCGCCTGTGAGGATCTGTATTTTGTTTTGGCGCATACGGCCGCTGATATGGCCCAGAATTATCGAGCCTTGTTCTAATTCTACACGGAACATAGCGTTGGGAAGTACTTCTTGAACAGTACCTTCCATAGCAATTACATCTTCTTTACTCACCGGTGTCGGATCTCCTTTAATAAATGGTTACATTACCGTACTGATTATATATGCCCTGGGCAAAGTCACTGTTGCCTTTTTCTAATACCACTATGCTGTTGTAATAGCTAATAGAAAAAGTGTTGGCTAGAACAGGGTTAGGTGCCAATTCGCCATTGGTAAACTGTATATTCAACTGATCAATATATGCTTTACTCTTGTTGATAAAAGTATTGGGATTGTTTAATCCACCACCGTGACTGTCCCAATAACTACAATGTAAATCTTCTATCATATAGATAGAATCTTTTCGCATTCGAGGGTACAAAAATTCAAATGTGGTATTGACATGGTGTTGTTGGTGACTACCATCATCCAACACCACATCTGGCACTCCAAACTCATCGATAACGGATTGTAAAAATGCCGGATCAGATTGATCTCCGATCCTAACCTTGACATTTAATCCCTGATATTGTTGACAAGCAGGATCAATATCTACTCCAACAATGGTGGCCAATGGTCCAAAGTATCTAGTCCACATGTGAGCAGAACCACCTCGCAGTACGCCGATTTCTAAAAATGTAAAACTACGATTGCGCCAAGGGGCAAAGTGGCGCTCATAGATGGGAAAATAATGTGTCCATTTAGGTAGTTGATCTCCTCGGTGATCTAGGAAAGTTTCCCAAAGAGTCATTAAAGTTTTTCCCCAACGCGGAATCCGCGGAATTTAAGGAATCGAGGAAAACGTAAGCTATATGTGCCATCTTGATTTTGAGTCACTGCGTCGGCACGGACTTCCACAACTTGACCAGCAAGACTATCACGCCCACTCCAAAACTCATCTCGATCACTATCGCTAAAGCCACTACCCACATTGACTGTAATAGATCTCCCATCATCCACGCCTGAGCAAACCAATGCTCCAAGGCGTCCTGCGTTTCTTCCAGTGCCCTCTTCAACATCCGTAATCTCCAGACTAACTTCGATAAATGGTTTTTGTTTCAACCAAGCGTGACTACGCTTACATTCGTACACAGCATCTACATCTTTAATCATAATGCCTTCAAAACCTTTATTAACAGCATCAGTCATATACTGTTTAAAGATCATCTGTCCAACATAATCATCCAAATTGGCCTCTTGCCACGGTACTAGATCAACGTGCTCCATTGCATCAAAAACCGGACGCAGACTGTTTAGTAAATGAAATCTACGCCCTTGTCCTAATACACTTTGGCCGCGTCGAAACTCGCTAAGAGGAACAATGTCAAACAGTGCAAGACGAGCATCTTCTGCTTGAACATCATCCTTACGATGTACCTGCTTCATAAGGTCTTGAAAATTGTTACTGACAACTTCACCATCTAGTAGATAACTACGGCCCAGTGAATCAATATTGGCTAAAATGGCTGCTGTGATATGACCAAAATTAACCAATTCTTTTCCATTGCGACTGAACTGTGTTACAGTACGGTTTTCATAATCTATTACGGTAAGGCAGCGAACACCGTCCAATTTAGGCTGTAGGATTTTTTTTCCTACCAGTTTCTTTTCGTGATTAGCACCATCGTGCGCCAACATACATTCAAATACCGGAACTGGAGCAATGTTGGGAAATTCTTTCAGCACTTTATTAATAGTCTTTTCAGTGACTCCGCACCGTAGGTCTTTGATTAGGATACGGCGATACCAACCATTCCATTGCTGTTCAGTGGCACAGAACATGAGATGTTCTACCAAATCACGAGCAGCGTGTCCAGTTGCCCTTCGATCGATCAGGGCTTGTACCTGTAGCGCAAAGGCTTCCCAATGTAGTCCAGTTGGACTGGTCTGTGGATCAGTTGATTTTTTAATCGGAACCTGTTTAATACCAAAGGTAATTAGGGCATCCAATGCCATTCTCATGCCATCAAAAAGTTCAGTATTGCCTGCCTCTGCAGCAGCCTCAAGGATCTGTTCTTTGTTGATACGGCTACTATGCTCTTCTAACGAAGTAATAACTCGAAAACAATCACTCATAATAGGATCTGTGTGCGTGTAGTTAAGATAGTATTATTATACCACAGATCCAATGTGCTGTCAACCATAGATTAGACTGAGAAACTGCTGCCACACCCACAAGTGGTCACAGCATTAGGGTTGCGAATTACAAAACTACTTCCGGATAAGTCCTCTTTGTAGTCCACTTCGGCACCTTCCAAATACTGCATACTCATGGAGTCTACTATTACTTTGTAGTCACCCAATGGCAATTCGAAATCATCTTCGCCCTGTTCTTCATCAAAAGTGAATCCATAACTGAATCCACTACAGCCGCCACCTTGGACAAAGGTGCGTAGTTTGAGATCGGGATTGTTTTCTTCTGCTAGCAAATCTAGTATTTTGGCTCTTGCGTTTTCACTAATTGTTATCATACACTTATTTATTAACATAAATATCAATATAGGAGAAAATACAAATGGCTTATTCAGAAGCAGTATTAGATCATTACAATAATCCACGCAATGTGGGTAAATTAAATCCCAATGACGATAATGTAGGTACTGGGCTCGTGGGAGCACCGGCATGTGGGGACGTAATGAAACTTCAAATTCGCGTAGAAGATGGCATCATTACAGATGCTAAGTTTAAAACATATGGGTGTGGTAGCGCAATTGCTAGTAGTAGTTTAGTAACTGAATGGGTTAAAGGTCGTACATTAGATCAAGCCGGTGCTATTCGTAATACCGATATTGCTCAGGAATTAGCATTGCCGCCGGTTAAGATACATTGCAGCATTTTGGCCGAAGATGCAATTAAATCAGCAATAGAAGACTACAGAAAGAAACATGCTGACACTAACTGAGACAGCAGCCAACAAAGTAAAAGATAATATAGCACGTAGAGGACACGGGCTAGGGATTAAAATTGGTGTAAAAACCACAGGCTGTAGCGGGTTAGCCTACACACTGGAATACTTAGATCAAATAGACGAAACTCTAGCTATATTTGAAAGTCATGGAGTATATGTTTATATGGACCCTAAACATATGCCATACTTACAGGGAGTAGAAATGGATTGGCGTCGGCAAGGTCTCAATGAAGGGTTTGAATTTTCAAACCCAAACTCTAAAGGAGAATGTGGGTGTGGAGAAAGTTTTCGAGTATGAACAAACCTTGGCTAAGGCGCGATACTCAAGAATGGATCTCACAACTGGAACATCGTTTAGAGGACATCAATCACTATCTAAATCGTGCTGTGGCCTGGTGCGAGGACCACGGAATAACCGACGATCAAACCCTAATGAGTTGTGCCTTTATTACCTGTATTTGGGTAAGCCATATGCGTGAAGAACCCATCACCTACAGCGAGTTACTGGAATTTATAGGGTTGGCACACTTGGAAGTGGGTGATGACAAAATCTACGATTTAGGATCAACCTTAAGCCGATTAGATCACGATGAAGTATTGCAGTTAGTTGCTGGGCGAGTCGCGGACTTTTAACTATGATCTCCACCGTAGTTCTTCACAGGACCACCGTGTTTTTCGCTTTTCATACGTTTACCTTGTAGCCTAACACCGGAACCTTTTTTCCCTTGTGTGCCAGTACCGGCTGTGTGTTCACTGTCATGTGCTCGCAAGCCAAGACTGACACATTGACTGTATCTCACATTGGACAGACGTTTAATAGCACACTGACTCTTAGTAGGATTGGCTATTTTCTTTTCGGCTAATAGTTCGTTGATTCGCATCAGTTATTTATTTGAACAGTATCAAACTCATTATTACCGTTTGAGCAGCAAAGCCTAAACAAATAGTAGCAATGTAGATAAAGTTGCGATCCAGTAGGCTCTTAAAGAACAGAGTAATCAACGCCGACCATACAAAGATCATTAGATCCACTGGAGGAAGTTTATCACTCTGTCCTAGCAGTACGGCCAACAGTGTAGGAATACTGGCAAAGTGTAGCAGGATGATAGTAATCCAACCCAGTGTATGGGCACTGATCCTACCCAAATGATCTCTAAGAAACTGGTAAATGACGACGGGCAAATTTTGAATGTAGGTAATAACAGGCATGATAGTGCTCACTCGTAAAAAATATGTTGGCCGATTTTGGCAACTCGTTTGCGATTCCATTTGGGATCAATGTATGCGGCATGATAATACAGTGCGTTCTTTAGGCTAGGTAATCTGAAATCCTCCAGCAGTACCTTTTTAGCCACAGCCATACTTTCATTATAAGCAGCATCGTTTAAGGGTTTGAGTTTCAGCACCCTGTCACAAGTCCAACTGAATTGGCAAACAACCTTTTCGTAGAACATGTTTTTCTGATAGATAGTCTTGCAGATGTCGTCAGGGAACTTACCACTGGCCACACGATTCAGAGTGACCTGTGCCACTGCTGCTTTTCCTTCGAATGGTTCGTTAGCAGCTTCATGGTAAATGTTTTTAGCCAAACATCCCAGTTGCCGTTCACGAACCTGTGCTGTTACATCCGAACCTACTATCTCTTCTGTTTTGGATAGTTTATCTGTTACTGCCCAATCGAGCAGTTTAACCGCTAGTGCTAGTGCCACAACCATAAGCAACACACTAACTAGTACGGTTACTGTTTGAGGAATAGTATTAATTTCCTCTTCCCTACCTATTACGGTATCAGTCATAGTAAGACCTCCTTTTTGTTGGGGGTAAGAATAGTTATGCCTACTGAGCAAGTATACAGCTAAAAGAGGGCAAAAATCAACCAGTTTTGGCTTAATATTGAGTTATTTTTCGCCAATTATCATAAATCTAGTGAATTTCCACGTGGGATATTCAAATTCCTTGGTACCCTTATACAGAGTTGTGGTCAATGGAAAAGTGTTGGCAAATTCGGTTAAGTTGTTGAATTCATACACATGATCGTCGTGTACCATATCCGCTCCCTGCAGAGCAACCATTGTGCCTTGAGGGATGTTGTCCCACCATTGTAGATTATCAAAGTGTTCGGTACTGGTATTGATTATAAGGTCTACTCCAGTTGGAACCACTGTGTTACAATCTTGGGTCACTGCTTTAAATTTCCAATCTTGATAAACCCAATTCTCGTTGATCATATCGGCTATGGGTTCGCAAGCAGGATCGACATCTATGCTGCGTATCTGTTTGATAGGTATGTTGTTTCTGGATCGTAATAGAAATGATGTTATACCATACCATCCACCGTAGATCCAAACGGTATCTATGTTAGCGAAACAGTGTTCCAATTGCTCGCATAGCCATAGCTTGCTGCCAATTTGTCCACTGCTGAAAGCATCTTTATCTACGTTTAATATCTGTTTCATACGATAACTTTATTTACTATTAAATACATACACAATTAAAAATTAATTCATCTATAGGGTTATAAATATTGTTATAAGGAAAAAGTCTCTTACTTTTTAGCGGTTCATGATCACAGATAAATCAAATAAAATTGTACTTAAAAATGCTGTTCCCGACGAGATTGCTATCGAAGTGCGTCAAGAATTTCTTAAAGCAGATTACGATAAAATAACTCAAGAAAGAACGAATCATTATCGTAGAGAACTTTTAAATCCTCCTAAGTTTCCTGGTGCTAATGAGATTTACACCGCAGAATTTTACAGATCAAATTATTTAGAAAAATCAGATTTAATAAAAAACTGTTTTCAAAATTATATTAAACCTTTAATAGAACAGCATTCAAAAAAAACAATTACAACTGCTGATTTAAGAGTGTATAAAATGTTAGAAGGCGGTCATTATCGAATACACAAAGATAATTGGATGGCAACAACCGGTTTCGTGTGGTATTTAAACAAAGATTGGAAATGGGATTGGGGTGGATTATTAATTGATCTAGATATGAATAATGAAAATTATGCCAATATAACTATCCCGGAATTTAATCAATTGGTTATTATGAACCACCAAAGTGAGGTACCTCATTTAGTTACACAAGTAACTTCTTATGCCCAAGAACCAAGATTAACACTTGTAGGTTTTTTAAATTAATAAAATTTTTTAAACTCGAACAATCTCTAAGAAATAATAGGGGTTTCGGTTGATATCAAAATCATGAGGAACAAAATTGTTCTTGATTTTAAAACCATTAGCAGAGATCATGGGTTCAAAAATCTCTACAGGGCCTGCACCTCTATTTCCATTTTCACATAACCAAATAACTCCATCCTCAGTTAAGTATCTTCCAATATTATCGAAAAATTCTTGATGGGAAGTCCAGCCTACATCACTAAGTATACGTGTTTGATCGGCATCTAATTCTGAATTTATATCCGAGCTATGAGGTGGATTTCCTATAACAATATCAAACTTCTCATGGTATGGTAAATTTGATATTCGATCAAGATGATAAGAAACTACTTTATCTTGGCAATTATTTTTTTCTATCGTGATGTTTGCATATTTAATAGCCAAATCATGTAGGTCCATCAGTGCTAGGGTTTCACACAACCCAAAATCCATCATTTCAAATCCGCAATATCCCGGACCGGAACACCAATCTAAGCATCTTTTAAAGGTCCTAGTTGGGTTTAATTTTTTATAATATATCGGAAAATTAGATCCCCAGTTTCTACCTCCTCCATCGAGGCCGTATTCATCATAAATTTTATATTTGGTGGGCCCTTTTGTTTCGTAAGGTCTACATTCCCACTTGCCATCGATTAAATCAAATTTTAAAGTATACCATTCATAATAATTGTTTTGAATACGAGGATTTTCCTCAGGGTCAAAAACGGGTTCATAATAATCTATTGGCAAACTAGGATCAGTTGGTCTTCTCATTTTATTCCTTTATTTTAATATTTAATAGATCAAGAGAGTAGTGATTTAAATTATAGTTAATGATACTTTCCATACATAGGAAAATTGATAGGAGCTAGATCATTAAGATATCTGGCTCGTATTTGCCCATATATCTTTGATTCCTCATCACAGCAATTAAAATTTATGTTGTTTGAAATTTCTTTCATAAAAATACTAGATTTTTCAGTCAACAATTCTGGAAAATATTTTTTAGCATAATCAAAGTGTTCTATGGCTGTAGGGTGGTGATTTGTGTCTTTTGAAAATTCCTGTAAAGATTGTTGACTTACGCAATTCTTATAAATTTCAGATGACATTTCAATCTCACAATCAGCTAATTGTAGAATTTCATTACTCATAAAATGACTGTTATCCATACTCATTATAAATTTAAAATTTACATTTGTTGCCCGGAACAATTGAGTAGAATTAATTACCATTAACCAAGTATCATAAATTCCATAGTTTTGTTTCCAGAAATGATTTTTCAAAAATTTAGTTTTTTCATTGTTAGGCCAATTCTGTGGACCACCATGACAACACCAAGACAATTTATTATCAATTTCTTCCAACCAATTTAATCTGCCAAAATTTGTTACACCTACAAGTACTAAATCATTTTCATTAAATTTATAAAAAGCATTTGCCTCAATTAATCTATTATGAACCATTCGATTAGAACTGCCAGGCATACCGAGATTGTAGAATTGATCGTAATTTATCCCGATAAAATCAGCCCAAGTTGGCCAATAAAACCAATGTGTAAAACTACAACCAAAGGCAAAACATCTTTTAATCATTTTTATACAGATTTAAAATGAACTATTTTTAGATTTGGATCTTTTGGCATCATATCTATAACATTCTTAATAACAAAACCATTAGGTTCAGTAATTTGTTCAACAGTATAATGAATCGTAGTAGCGTGTAATGTGATAAAAATATCAGCATCTTCATTTAAATAATTTTTTATGTTGCCAAAAAATTCTTTATGTGTTTCAAAATTATCATCTACTGCGATTCTCAAATCATGAAGGATATGTGCTTCGGTATAACCATTTTCTTCTCCGTGCCTAATGAAGTTGTCTCCATTCATTGAATTGGGAGGATTACCAATTACAAGATCCCATTTTTCCGTATTAGGTATGTTAGATATTTTTGGGGTAATATATCCTTTTACCTTATCTTCATATCCTAATCTTTTGGCATTATCTAGTGAGGTGTTTACTGCCAAGTCATAATAATCACTTAGAGCTAATGTATCACAAATACCATTAATTAATGCTTCAAATCCCAATATTGAATGCCCGCAACACCATTCATACGCAGAATTATAGTGAGGTTTTCCAAAGTCGGCAATAGCTTTTAGGAAATAACTTCTATAATCTGTTCCGCCGCCATCCAGATGCCAATCACAGTAGAGTTTTTGCCCATTTGTTAATAAAACAAATTTTGAGACATGAGTATTCATCTTATCTAGTTCAGTTTTTGTATTTTCAGTCGGCCATGTTTTCATTTTCCAATACCTCAATTAATTTTTTATAGACAATCTTATTACCCATTTCATTTAAATGATTTACAGATCCCCTATGGTTTTTAAATATATCATAAAAACTTAAAAAGTTATTAAACTCAAACACATCCTGGTAGTCAAAAAATGATAGATGTATTACAGATACGTTTTGAGTAAGATTAACAATTTCTTTACAAATCAATCTATGAATAAATTTAGCATGGTCCATATCAAAAAAGTTTTCAAAATAATATTTTATATTTGATAAATCCGATCTCTTATCTACGTTCTCTACAACATCGGAATAGATAAAATCACTATTGGCATGAAGTGGATCGTTTTTATGAACAGGGTGAGATGAACAATAAATCCTATAAGGGCTTGTATGACTTATCAATACAATATCAAAGTTTGATAAATTTTGCGATGCCAACTGTTTATATATTTTATACTCGCCACAACCTGCTTGCGCTAGATTAGTAACTTGGTACCTCTGTCCTATTAGATTTGGCCAACCTACAATGTTATACTTCACTTGCCAGTCTGCCGCAAAGCTATCGCCAGTTATCAATATTTTTTTCATAGGTTGAAATAATTAAATCAGCGATCAATTGTTGGCATTTTTTAGATGTATGATATGGAGATCCAAATTGAGATCTAGAATCTTCGTCAATGAGATGTTCAATTTCTATGCTAAGATATTGTGGCAAATAATTTCCTTGTTTATCTATTAACCAAGGAGCTTGATTATGAGTATCTCTAGGTATTTCGTGACAGATAAAATAAGGAATTTTAGAATTGTGTAATTTGTGGTAATAAGAATAAATTACAAAATCATCTAATTTTCTTTTTAGATTTATATTGTAACAAGTTTCAAACCATGTATGAATAGGTTTGATAAATTTTTCTATATCGTTAACTTCATTTTTCCAATTTTTTAGATGGTAACTATCCTCAACAAAAAAATCTCGAATTGCCGTGCTTATAAATTTAGGATTTTTTGTTCTATGATACGATTTAAATTCAGGAATATGATAAATTTGATCATTTATCGAAACATGAGATATATCTTCGGTTAAAGGAAGTTCAATACGATCAACTGGTACATTGCCAGCTAAAATCAAAGAAGGAGTAGGATACCAATCAATTGCTTTTTCAACTTGTAATGCCACAGAAAAATTACTACAACCTCCATTTGATAGAACAACTAGGTCGGTATTTAATTTTTGAGCAACGATTTCAGCAAAGTGTGTGCCTGCATAATGATGGGTTTCGTGGGCAGGTGTCATGTAACTACCGCCGCAAACTATCACAGGAGATTTATTCATAATTTTGTTATTAGTTTATAATTTTGTTGGGATAGTCTAAAATCATACCATTTACCAGCTTGAGCTTGGTTATCACTAAGATCTAAATTAGTTTCTACAATTTTAAAAAATTCATCGGTTTTTTCATTATCAAATTCTGGAAAATACTGTTTAAAATATCTATAATGCTGTAACTGCGACGGATGAGTATCGACATAATTGTTTTCAAATCGATATCCTGAAACTTCGTTAGATTGCCTTGTTCGAGCAACATGCTCGTCGATAGTATCATCAATATCATGTAATCTGTAAAATTCTTTTAAAAAAGATTGACATTCCTGATCGTCGATAAAATTTAAATTGTTAACAGCTCCATATATTCGATATTTCACTCCAAAACTTTCTAATAATAAGCGGATACATTTAATGGCAATGGTAGATCTGTAGGATGCAAAATATTTACTGTCAAACTCATTAGCCCATACTTTACTTAACCTAGGATGTTCTGGCCAGATATGGAGAATATCTCCGGAATGAGTCCAATCAAGACTGTGTTTATCGATATAACTAAATCTTCCAATGCCAGTTGTACCTACTGTGACAAAATCATTTTTAGTAAAATTGAATTTTTCGTTGGCCTGTAATAATCTTTCTGCCATATGAGTATTTGAGCTTCCACTAACACCTAAATTTCTAAATTCGTCAAAATTTACACCGATAAAGTCTGCTACCGACGCCCATGAATGATTAGTAAAGCTACACCCAAAAGCAAAATATCTTTTCATAGTTTAATTTACATAATATAACTCAGGATATTCAACTAGAACATGAACACCCCCAGATGTATAAGCCGTTTTATAGGTATCAAAAATATCAGCTTGATCTTTTAGATCATGAAATTTTATATTCGGACACATACTTTCAAATTCTTTCAAATAGTTGCCTTTATGTTGATGTCCAGGATCTAGGGGTTTATCACTGCCCTTGCCTAATCTTACTAATAATTTAATGTTTTTTCCAGTCATTAATTTAAATTTATCAACATGATTTATTAGTTGATTGGCGGCTAAAATAATAAAATCCCACCTAGGATAAAATGTTACCACAGTCTTGCCTGTCATGGCTAGCCCTAAACTCATACCCATTTGAGTTTCTTCCATTACAGGTAATTCTACCATTAGGTTTTTATCAACACTGTTCAATGTTGTACTCATAGGATTACCGGCATAGACAATCTGCTGACCAATAAACACGATATCAGTCTGTTGACCGAGCCAGGTCATTGATTCGGTTAAGGCGTCTTTATAGGGCGATAATTGTGGACTATTCATTATTGTCTTGTTTGATACGATTGATTATACTGTCAGCAATAACTCGATGGCATTTTGGAGATGGGTGATGATCTTTAGGAGTTTCTTTAAACTCGTCTTCGTCCCATTTAATAGTTAATTCAGGGTTATAAACTTTCCTCTGCATGGTTCCGGGACCCATTAGGTCTTCTATGCTTAGATATTCTATATCCTTATATTTGAAAGTGATAAATCGGTCATTCATCCATGAATCTTTTCTTATATGATTTACATAATCTCCCGGCCATGTATAGACATAGGTTTTAATTCCGCTGTTTTCACAGTCTTGCAAGAACGATTTAACATTATCAAATCCAGTTTGAATGTATTCTTCTATCCAGGTACTTAGACTTATCTTCCTTGATTCGAGATATTTTATAAAATAATCTCGATTTTCGTCTTGATTTGTAGCATGAAAAGGAATATTAAATTGTTTTCCGTCTATTTCAAAGAAAAAGTTATCTCTTTGCCATTGGGTAAGCTGAAAAATAACATGTGAAATATCTGATTTTTCTATTTTGTAAATAGGGTAATGATTGTGCTTGTTGTCGCTTGAAAAGTTAAAACAATTCTTCCACCAGTTAACAGCACCTTCGTTGCTTCCTCCATTTTGAGGATGGACTAATTCAAATGAATTAAAGTGTTGGGCAACTAATCGAGGGGATCTAATTGTTTCGGCAAATCTTAGATGCGTTGCCTGAACAAAATTTGGATTATATTGATCGGGTGGTGGTTCGCGCAGACTAGATAGATTGCTATAATAATAGAGTCCCTGTCCCCAAGTAAAACTACACCCGGCAAAAATCATGCCTTTTACAATTTTATTATTTTGTTTAGATATCATTTTAAAATTACTTCCAGCTAATTTCCCAGTCTTTAAATTCAGCAGCAAGGCAATCTACCTTGTAGTCTTTACGGCCACCTACAAGTTCTTGAATTTTGTTTTTAGCAGTGTTTCTGATACCATTTAAACCGTGTGTTAACTCTAAATTATTTCCGTCTTTATTACCTTTTCGATAATTTGATTCGTTATGCCAAATATGTAAGTTCATTTGACTAACAACTACAATAGCACGAATTGTTTCGGCTGTTAATATTGCGTCCTTTTCGCTTAGTATTGTTTGAATATCATGACAAATATCGGCAATCTCTTGCGAATATTCTGTCCTATGTTCGGGAATAAAAACTTCTTTTAATTGAACAATACTTAGGCGATCAATTAAATCCCCCAATGTATGTTGATATCTGCGCTCGGTCATAGATTTGTAAAACTCCTGTTGTTGTGGGTTATTGCTAAGGGATAAGCCTTTATTAGTTCGTTAATTCCATAATCAAGATCGTAGATAGGTTTAAACCCTCTATTTTCAATTTTTTTGTTTGAAACAATGTAATTTCTTTTATCAAAGTCTTCTTTAAATTCATCTTGTTTAATCACAAGAGTCGGAAGATATTGTTTAATTTTTTGGGCAAGCTCTAATTTTGTTAGATTGGCCGAACTTAGCCCTACATTGAATACCTCACCTTTGCAAGAATCGTAGTTTTCTATCATAAATTCAAAAGCCCTAGCAACGTCCAACACATGAATATAGTTGCGTTTAAAATGTCCTTCAAACAATACCAAATAGCCATCCACTAAAGATTTGTAGACAAAATCATTAACTAGTAAATCTTGACGCATCCTAGGACTAACACCAAAAACTGTTGCTAACCGTAATACTATTCCATTTCCGTTATCTAAAACATATTTTTCGGCATCACACTTTGTTTGAGCGTATAGACTTAAAGGATTGAAAGGGCTTTCTTCTGTGATGATAGAGTCGCTAGAGCCATATTGGCTATTGGTATTAGGTATGATTAATTTTTGTAAAGGAGTTAATACATCAACAATGTCAACAATGTGTTGATAATTCACCATTATGGCCAATTCTGGATTATCTTTACAAGCTGGCATACCTACAATTGCTGCTAGAGGAATAACGATATCGTGTTCTTTTACCAACTTTTGAAGTTGTTCTTTGTTTCTTACATCGCCCTTGATAAAATTTAGACCTTTGTTGAATAGATGAAGCAAAGAAAGTTGTTTGTAGGTGAGATTATCATAGACCGTGACCGTGTGTTTGTCTAACAATTTTTCAGCAAGTGTGGAGCCTAAATATCCAGCCCCACCTGTTATAAGAACTCTCATGTTGTGGTAGTTTCCTATTAGAGGTTAAACTCGTCTTGGTGTGTTAAGTACCAATCATATGCCTTTTGTAGGCCAACATGTAAAGGAGTCGAGGCTGACCAACCGAGATGTTCTTTTATTTTATCAGAGCTAATACGACGAGTAGGAATCATGCTAGGTTTGCCCTTAACATATTCAATAGGATTGTTATTACCTACTAGCTGTTTCATAGTAAACAATACATCGTTTACAGAATAGATATTATTGCTACCAACATTATAAACATCGTATACATCTTGTTTTTCAATAACTAATTGTACCGCTTCTACAAAATCATCAATATACAGCAAATCTCTTAGTTCTGTTCCATCACCCCAGACCGGAATAGGATTCAAATTATCGGCTACTTTACGGATACTAGCAGGTGTTACATGACATTTAGCAAAGTCGTATTTGTCATGCGGTCCGTACAGGTTGGCAGGTCTAATCACTATAGTAGTCATAGGATTAGGCAGATACTTGGCATACAGTTCACATTGAACTTCGGCATAACGTTTCATCCACCCCACTGGAAAATAAACAGGATAAGGGGCATCAAATAAGAAATCTGACTCCATTACTGAATCGTCGCCCTTGGGAGGGTAAACTGTATTGCTGCTAATAAAAATATATTTTTTAGCCTTGTTACGATATGCGCTATCAATCAAAAAGTTATTCATAGCCACATTTGGTGTAACATGAGCTAATGGATCTTTAACTGTATCAACCGCGTTACTGGTGCTGGCTGCGGCATGAACGACTACATCTACATCTTTAGTAACCTCTAGGCAGTCTTTGTAAGTAGTTAAATCGCCGGATACATATTCAACGAAAGGATAATTAACTCTAGGTTGTCGAGAATGAATGTGTACACGTATATTTGTGTAACCTTGCTCCACCAATCTGTTTGTTAAATTTTGTCCTACTAACCCCGAACCACCTGTGATTAAAATTTTATTCATTGTTCTCTTTTTTTATTTTGCTGATGAAATTAATATAGGCCAGTCTGAGGAAATCGTTTTTAACTGGTTTAACTTCGTGCTCTAAATTGTTTAGGGTATAGTCTAAAAGCACAAATGTTCCTCGAACCGGTGGTATAATTATATCTGTATTTAATACCAGTTCTCCGCCGCCATCTTTTTTTGAGTAATCATCATAATTTGAAAGATATACAATAATACCACAAAGTCTATTTGGGTTACCACCATCTCGATGGTTGGTTATGTAATCGCCATCGGCTAGCGCACTCAACGAATCGTTGTGATGATAATTAAAATTTTGTTCTAAAGGATAGAGAGATTTGATAAAATCAGTAATGTTATTTTGAAAAAATTTATTAACTTTGTTGGGTACGGTGGCTATAAAAAGTTGCTGAGCCACCGATAGTTTTTCTTTTTTTAGAAATTCACGTCTAGTAGGAATTTCATCAATCCCAATTACATTGGGCATATTTTGGTTGGTTAAAATAGCATTATTATATTTCCAGATATCGGGATCTTTTTGGTCAAAACTTTCTTGAATTATTTTAATATTTTCTTCAAGTAATGACTTATCAAAAAAAATCTCTTCTATCTTGCCGCAATAGTACCCATTTTTAAAATATTGGGTTCGGTCCATGTCTAAATAGAATTACAGAGCAGGAGTAGGAGTAAAGGTATTTACAGTGGCTCTAAATACAAATCTATGCTGGGAATCTTTTACTGCGTTCACACCCACTGGCAATTTAGAATCAACAATAAAAACAGTACCTTTTTTTGGTTTAAAAGCATTATCCCCGATAGTTATCTCTCCACCTTGGATACTGTTTGGATCTAAATCTGAAATGTATACGATGACTTGACAAACCTTATCAGTTAATAACTGTGGCGAAATAAAGTCATCCATTGTTAAGCAGGTTACCTGCTTGTGAAGGTGTAAGTCTTTTTCCTCTGGTTTTGGAAAAAGTTCTTCAACTAGTTTTTTAATTTCCTCACCTAATTCTGCTACCATCAAGTTAGGATTCAAATTTAGTTCCCAAAATTGTTGGTCCACTTTTAAATATTCTTCTTCAATTAGTTTTCGTCTTGCCGATAGGTCCTCTGGAGATATGTTACTATCTAGGTCTGGTCGCCTAAAAACAGTATTTTTATAGGACCAAAAAGTAGACTTTTCAACATTCCAACTGTCGCTGAGAGCAGTTAACCAGTCGTTAAAATCAAATATAGGAAAGAGTTCCGAAATATCGACACTGGCAAATCCGTTGGCTTCTAAGTCACTTTTAATAGATTGAATCATAATAAACTCCTAATAGTTATATTTAACTCAATTCGCCATCTATTGCTACAAAGTCAAGAAAAGCAAACCGTTTGAAATCATTCTTCACTGGTTCTACTCCGTGATATAGTTGATGCTTTTCTGTGTCTATAATAGCAAAGTTAGGTACTACCGGTGGCACATCCTCTAAAAACTTTTTATCTTCAAGTTTAGTTAAAATTAATTTACCACCACCATCATTGTAATCATCTAACTCGCTGAGATATAACAGCACAGCACATTTTCTTCCCGGAACGTAATAATCTATATGTAACTCGGTAAAATCTTCGTTTTCATATAAAGTGAATTTAGGATTGTGCCTAATGTTTTCTTCAGTTAAATCTGGGTATAAAGGAAATACTAATTTTTCTATGATTTTTATGTAATCATGAAGTTGAGCTCCGCCAAAATAAGACCATTGTTGATCTACTGTATAACCTTTTTCTTTAATCATTTGTTTTCTGCGGTCTTTCTGGCTTATATCTAATTCATTAGAATATAAATTGCCCACACTGCCATGGATACAATTCATATATCTTATATGATTTTCAGCCAGTGCCTTATGATAGATTTCAGTTCTTGTTTTAAAAGCCATCCTGCGATATTCGGTAACATTCAGATGAAATTCATCTACGGTGCCAGTGTAGTACCCTTTTTCATCAAGACTCTGTTTAATCTGTTCAAACATTATTATACCTTCCTATGTATTCAACAATAGATCTCTTAATACCTTCTCGAAGAGTCGTTTCTGGAAGAATGCCATATTGTTTTTGTTTATCAGCACTTAAACATCTCAGAAGATCGCCATTAGGCTTGGTAGTATCCCACACTATCCTTCTAGCATTTCCAGTCAGTTCATGGTAAATATCAACCATAATTTCTATAGTTTCTTTAATAGATACCGCTTCACCGCAACCAAAATTGATTATATCATTAACTTCTTTTTTAACTACGTCGATACTGGCTTGGGCAACATCATCACCAAATACAAAATCTCTGCGAGCAGAACCGTCGCCCCAACATATCATATCGCCCTCAGTATTTAACAGCTTCCAAATGTTTGCTCCAACCACTGTTGCATCAGGAGCAAAATTATCATTGGCTCCGTAGATATTACTAGGTCGAATTACTGTCCAGTTTGTCCAATTATGTTGTATTCTTAGAGCATCTAGAGCCAGTTCGCCCATACGTTTGGTCCACCCAGGATGCCAATCGTTTTTGCTAGGCATAGTTGTCCAAACCGAATCTTCGAACATAACATCCGCCGGGGCATATACTCCTACAGAAGATAGATAAACAAACCAATCCACATTAGCACGAAAAGAACTTTGAATCATGTTTAGATTAAACATATTCATAGGAAATAGATAGTCTGCAGGGCAGGAAGATGTCCTTTTTGGTGAGCCTTTAACACCAGCAATATGTAGGACAATATCAATTTTATAATTTTCAAACAAAGATTCACAATTATGTAGATAAGTTAGATCAGTTTGAACCAATATTAGTCTATCATGGTGCTGTTTTTTTAATTTATTAAGTTGCTCTCCAATTTTTATATCAGCAGCGATAACCGTATCTGCCTGTTCTAGACATTTTTTAACAGCAGGTAACCCAACTAATCCATTGGCACCTGTAATTAGAATTGATTTATTTTTAATTTCCATTGCTTAACTCTTTCAAACAATCTTCTAAAATATTATATTTGGTGTATTCCAACAACTTATTTTGATTATGAATTAAATCATCTAGTATAGAAAAATACCATTTGTGTAACTCTTCCATAGGCATTGAATAAAATTTTAAAATTTCTTTGGTAATCATATTCCAGCGTTCTTGAGGATTTGCCTCTTGATCGTATGATTCATCTATAAAAGGATGAAATGTCTTAAATCCTAGTTCTTTTAATTTAGTGAGAGCACCAGCATTGTTTACCATAATAAATGGTTGTAAATTCATTATAGGTCTAAATGTTTTTTCGGTGATATAAGGTGTTCTGTTTTCTCTAAATTCAGTTTCGGAAATTATATGAACATAACTATCCATGTAAATTTCTTTTTTATTATTATCAATAGTTCTAAAACTTTCTAAACCTTGACTATTTAAATCAAATGTGTCAATTTGTATAGGCAGTGCTGATTCTATTTCTTTACAAATTCTATCCATTTCTTGTTTAGGAAATTTATAAAAATAATCTAAACAATCTTGACAATTACCAAACGAATTTAAAAAAGAAAAATATCCTGCATCAAATAGGTTATACTTTTGAACAAAATACAATAAAGCATATCTATGACTTCTGTTCAATGTTCGATTCCAACAAAGGAATTTTTTATTTCTAAATTTATTTTCGTCTAAATCAGTTGTCCTTACATAATCGCTTATATACCCCAAGGATCCTCGTTCAGGATACCCTGCCATAATCAAAGCTACATCTTTAATTGCGCAGATTGCAGATTTTTGTTTTAGTTTACCTTTATAATCTAAATTTATATTCCCTGAAATAAAAATAATATTTTCTCTTGGGATCATCTGCATTCTAAATCTAACATCTAACGATGCTAAATGACCTTCAAAACATTTGTTATCAATACAAGAAAATACAATTTTAACTTTATTTTTTCTGACTAATGAATATATTTTTGCAGGAATTTGAGTGAGCATATTATATGTTATTTCTTCTCCAGTATTCCTAACTAATTTCCTGTCAACAAAATTATCATTGCAATAATCTAACTCAACAACATAAAGATAAGTTGTTTCATTGTCAGACTCATCTACATCTTCGAGTTTAATTAATCCATCATTCTTAAAAAATTCTGTCCAGGTTAAATAAAAATAATCATGTTTTTGAACAAACTTTACACTGTCATACTGTAATAGTTCATTTATTAGATTTTTTGTAACTTTTTCAATTTCTAACGATTCTGCTCTCTGTACAGCTAAGTCGTTCAAATATTTTAAATTTCCATTCGGCAGAGGAAACGTAATATTTTCTTTTCTAATCCAGTCGGTATAAATTAATTTTATATTCATGTTAAAATGCTATCCATTTTCCCGATCCGTAATGAGGGTATTTTGATTTATAAGTATAATGAATTACATCATTGGGTATTTCTCTTTTGAAATTCCATGTTGCCTCGGTAGGAGTATAAGTTGAGATGCCATTGTCTTCTACAATAAATTGTAGAGGCAAATTAAAATTTCTAGCATACTTATGAGCTTCGTAAAACGCACCTGTTTCAAAACTCATATCTCCAATAAAGCACCAAACTTTATTGAGCTTATTATCTTTTTTCAATGACAGGGCCACTCCAAGAGCGATGGAAATTGTAGATGATACAATAGCAGAACTATAGAATTTTTCCTCCATATTACATAAAGTAATAGATTTTCCTTTTAGTATTTCTTCTTCAATCCAAACTGGATTGATTGGTTTCAATAAGGCATGATAGTGACTTCGCCAAGTTGAAAATACCCAATCATCTTTAGAAATTCTTTGAAAAATTTCTATTAAAGATTCTTCGTTACCATCTGAAAGATGTATAGGACCGCGGATCTTTGCCGATTCCCAGTGATTGACAATTTTATTTTCAAAATCTTTTAAATCTTGTACTGTGTATAACTTGTCTCTGACAATTGGATATTGTTCTAAGTTGGTAATCATCTATCTCTCTTTTGTAATATAGGAGTATCTGTAGGCCATTCAATATTAAATCTTGGATCATTCCATTTGATCACACCTTGAGCAGCCTCATCTACATAATCTCCAGTATAGAATAAATTATAATGAAAAATACAATCAGTAAGAGCAAAATGACCATTAGCAAAGCCAGGAGGAATCAATACTTGATCTCTAGTTCTTTCGCTGATTATATATGATTCCCACTTTCCAAACGTTGGAGAATCTTCTCTTGCATCTAGCACAACCAGATATATTTCTCCAACTAATGCTTGAACTAGTTTCCAGGTTTTATTATCGTAATGAAGTCCACGTAGCACTCCTTTGAAACTTTTGGAGAATCTTCCATGTACATGACTATCTTTATCTACAAAGCTAATGACTGGATGTTTTTGACTATGAAAAGTAGTAAAAATTTCACCTCTGTATTCTCTATACACACTCGGAGTGAACACAGGAATTTCCTTATCAAATGTTTTAAGATAAGATATGTCAACTAAATCCCATTGTAAGTTCTTGTAATTCATTTAGGGTTTCACTTTGCTATATAAATGATTTATAAATTCCAAGGACAAAGGCTCAGATTTATATTTTTCTAATAAAAGATTTCTGTTGTATATTAAAATCTCTTCCATTTGCCAGTACCAATTATGTAACTCTTCTCTACTCATTCGACATAATCGGTGAACTTCTTCGAATATCATATTCATACGTCTAGTATAGTCATTTTCTAAATCGTAGGTTTCATCAATAAATGGATGAAAAGTTTTGAATCCTAATTTTTTAAGCTCTTCTAATGCACCCGGAAACGCTATAAAAAAGAATGGTTGTAAATTAGCAATAGGTTTGAATACTTTTTCTGTTATAGACTTATATGGAAGATGTACATAAGTTTCCGATGCTATGTAAAAGTAAGAATTAATATAAGGACTAGCAGTACCGTTTGCTTCCCAACCTACTTCGCTGTCAAAATTTTTGTGCGGCTCGTCTTTTAACGTATGTGGTATTTGATTTCTTAGCGTGTTTACGTTATCCATATTAAGAGAAAATACTTGTGTAGCCTCGTGAATACCAGTATCAAACGGTGTATGATCGAGCAATGACCAATCTCCTTTTTCTAATAAATTTTCAGAGGCCATCTTAAACAACAGAGCAAGTCTATGTGGTCTTCCTCTATGAATAGGAAATAGGAAATAATTTTCTCTTATTTTATGTTTAGAGGACTTGAACTGAAGAGTATCCACCCGTGCCTGAGGATTACTATCAAAAAAGTGACTGATATTAGTCATTAAGTAGGGTAAATTTCTAACTTCTAATTTTCTTTGTTCTTCTGGGAACCAAGACTCGTATACTTCTCGGGCGTTGAAGCTATTAATTGATAACACAACAGATTCTTTAGGAATACCGCTTAATTCTAAATTTCTATGTAAATCTCGATATTCCCCATTAGTAATAAAATTTTCGTTTGCCCAATCTAAAAATACGCAGGCTTTTCTAGTTCGAAGGTCGGATAATACTTCTTCGGAAATATGTTTCCAAAAGAACTCTCCGTTTTGTTTGAGTCCTACATTGTCAAACCCAGTGAACCTGGCAAAATGTAATGTAACTTTAATAGGATAGATATATTTTCCATAAGTCTGTTTACCAAAAAATACAGAATTTTCTTCGATCTGAACCATATGTTTAAAACAATGCTGTTTTAAATACGTATAGTTTTGACTAAGACTATTAGGCATCAATCCTAAATGAAACCCAAACATACTAAAAAAAGGATTATTAACATTGAATTCTTCGCATCTACTTTCAAAAAAAGTATCGCATTGTAATCTATTTGAGTAATGTGTATTGATATAATTTATAATACCCTGTTCTATTGGTGTAGCATTAGGTAATATAAAATTTGGGAAAACATAATCGTAAAAGAATGGTAATTTTACTGGCATACTTTTCTCGTTATCTCACTGTAAAAAAGTTATATAATTCTTCTGCATAAAGCCGGTGAGGCTCCTCTCCGTGATGATACCATACTGCTTTTTCGTTTATATATCCCTGTTGCTTAAATTTTGTATAAAACGCTAAATTATTATTATTGAAATTATAATAATGTTTTTTATCTATTAGATCTAAATAAAAATTAAGATGTTCGTCTTGACTAAACAAATGTGTAGAATTACACATTAAATAATCGACACTTAAAGATTTAAAAAAATACTGAAGTTGAAGTACGTTGTTAGCACTTAATATCTCAAAATATAAAGGGCTATCAGCCATAAATGTATGACAGCTTTTTAAAATAGATTTTTCCCAGTCATTTAACCCTTTCCAAGCAATATTAACTTTTAAGTAATTTCTTGCTGAAATAGAATAAAAATCTGCGCCAGGATGTCTTATTTCATCGTACTGAACATGATCCATAGGAATAGGAAAATCTATTCTAGTAGGCTCAGTCCATGAAACTAAAACTTTAACATCCATTTCATTTTCATTATAATTTTTAGAAAACCATTCTAACACTGTTCTAGAAATACAATGATTGTTAGATCCTCCAATGGCAGCATTAATAGGTGTATAACCTATCTTTTCAGCAAATTGATTTCCAAATGATTTTGATCTATTATAACGACTATCTAATGTGCCATCTATTTCGCTGCCAGCAGCGTGGCTACATCCGGAAATCAATAAAATCTTATCTTTCATAACGCTTAATTGAAGTTAACGGAATAGTATATACTTCTTCCGGCTGACCAGACATTGAACTTTGATTAGGAACATCAATGGCAAAATCTGAATGATTACTCCAGTCTCCTGATCCATTAAATTTATACTCAAAACTGAAATCTGTCTTGGCATTTAATTCAATCTCTTCATTTAACAATTTAGCAAAATCATCTCCCGATCTACCTTCATCCAAACTCCAAGTGGGTTTGGCTAATTTCCTTGCCCTACGTGCCGTATTACTTTGAAGCCTACTAAAATCAATAGCTAAAAATGGACCCATCCGGACTTGCTCATTATGTTTGTACTTATCGTCAGGGTTTGGTAGTTGAATAAATTTAATATCGAAGTCGGCAGTCCATTGCCCTTCACGATTAATACTAAAATTAAAGATTGCTGTTAAGCCGTGAGGCCCATAAGTTGATCCAAATTCTCTTTCATCAATTTCAGGATTGAAAAGAATAGTAGCATCATATCCACCTCGACATCTCCACAACATTCTAAAGAAAACCCACATTTCATTGACCATTGTATCAGCATATGGATTAATTCCAGGTTTAATTATATCATAATCAAATTTTTCATAATCAATTTGCCTAATATCATTTTTATTGTGTAAATTAATTTTATAGTGTTCTTTGGCTAGATTATATCTTATAGGATAGCTAAATGAATTTTGCGATGTGCCCTGTATAAGATCTAAAAAAATATGAAAAGATTTCACACGAATCATTACATGAGTTCCTCCCATGTCCAGGTCTTTGGTGATCCAATGGGTTAGATATTTTTGAAAACTTAAATTGAATCGATGCGGATTCTGTCCGGTTATTGTTTCCGGCCCTTGAGCAAAGCCAACACCAGCACCAATGTTATTGATATTATTATCTTTCATCCTCCAAAGGAATGAAATAGTATCAGCGAAATCTTGAAACTTCTCAGTAGGAAATCCTATGATCCAGTTTGTGGCGGCCCAAATACCTACTTTTTTACAGTCAATGAAATTCTGTTCCATTTCCTGAATAGTAACACCCTTGTGCATATCGTCTAGTACGTGCTGACTTCCTGACTCAACTCCGAAGTTAAACATGATACAACCGCCATCTGCAAGATCCTTAAGATATTCATAGGTCATTCTACCGTCACAACGAGCATAGCCTGTCCACTTTACTTTTAAATTCTTAGCCTTTAACGCTAAAGCAAAGGCACGCAACTCTTTAAGGTTACCATTTACAAGACTGTCAATGAACCAAATAACATCTGTGCCTTTGTTATAATAAAGCCATTCAACCTCTGTAACAAGATCCACAGCCTGACGTTGCCTATATTTCCAAAAATGTGTTTCTTCACAGAAACTACATTTAGCGGTACATCCACGACTGATTTCACTGTTGACACCGTTAGGCAAATCATACATACTAAAGTCGATACTTTCGTAATCGGGCATAGGCAGTCCATTAAGATTTAATCTTTCGTCTTCGGGCTGTTTTAATATACGAGGATATTCGACCTGTTTCTTTTCTTCAACTTCATCTAATAAAACTAATAGATTATACTCTCCTTCCCCGACAACAATGTAATCATATTCTGGAATAGCTTCAAACCAGCTCTTGTGAGCATTTGGTCCTCCTACGGCAATTTTAATATGAGGGGCTAGTTGTTTGATACGTCTAACCATCCATTTGGTAGGTTCTTCACTAATATAGTATATGCTAAATCCTACTACGTCCGGTTTAAGGGCAAGAATCTTATCAACGTGTTCATTTAACAACGGTTCTAATAAAGGGTGGACATCTCTATGATAAGTTTCACCTAACCAACGCCAACTGGCACTTGGATCCCATAGTCGAAAAGGTATTTTATTGTTAGGGCGCCAGTCATCTCTATATTGCCTATAGGCTAAAACATTAATGTCAAAAATGTGTGTCTCGTATCCAGCGCTCTTTGCCACCCCACTAAGTCTAGCCAAACTGAACGGTGGCATATACGGGCTCCATTCAGGGCACAATACCAGCACAAGTTTTGTATTTCTTGTTTTATAGTCGATATAAATCGGAGTAAGATTTTTCTGCTCGGTGGGTTTAGCATATGGAGCGATAGCCTCCATCATACTTAAATGCCTCTGATTAGAAATGTCTTCGTCTGGTCTATCCTTGGGCTTAGAATCAGAAGCTAGGTGTCTTAATGTAAAATCCATAATTTATTTGTTAAATGACGCTCGTTTAGGAATTATAATATCAGTCCCGCAGTGGCAATGTTGTTTTTTGCATATAATAGACTTTGGTCCTACTCCATCAATTTCGTCTAAAATATTACCAACATAACCTCCTTGACCACAGCTGGCCAAACTTACTGCGCCAGCTGGATTAATAAAAATAGCATCTCCTACATCACACTGCCAATTCATAAAAAAATTCTGTCTATCGATAATTATCTCATTGCTATTTGTATATGGAGTTTTGTCTTGATTCTCGTATCTAGAATAACTTACACAAAAATTAGTTTTTTGAGGTTTAGGAATAGTAAATTTTATGTCTACTGTATTTGTTTCTAAAAACTTGGTCATGGTTGGATCTTTATATTCCCAAGGTTTAGCATTGGTGGTCATTTCATCAAACAACGGTGTCCATTCAATAAAATAATTGGGCAATTTTTCTTTGAGCTCGTTACCAAAGTCTACAACTTCCCAAAATTTTTCTTCATGCATTAGCATCTTGCAGGAAAGATAATTCACTTTATCGCAAAGGAATTCAGCGTTGGCTTTGTAGATTTTCTTATTGGCAAATTCAATATGAAAACTGGCTACAACATCATCAAAGAGATGATGATGTTCTTTCCACCACTTCAAGGGTCTACTAAGATTTGTATTGACCGCTATGGTACATTCCGGTATTTCTTTTCTCAGGTATTCACAAATAGGAATAAGATTTTTCCATACGGTAGGTTCTCCGCCGCTAAAGAAAAACTTAAAGTTTTTATATCCTGAATTTTTGTATTTGGAAATAACAATGTCAAGGTTCTGTAGGTAAATTCCTAAGTTACCATTATTTTTTTCTGTACCACTCCAATTGCCCGGATTACAATAACTACATTTAAAATTGCAATAGTTGTTTACTTGCCAAGTGACAGCAAGATATTTAGGTTCTGCTAAAATTTCAATTAACTTCTTGCCCATTCGTATACCTCTTTTAATTCCGGGACAACATCTAATAATTTTTCTTTTCTATGTTCATCCATTTCATCGTTTGCTTTTATAAATTCAAGTATTCCTTCTTTATTAGGAGAACCACTGTTTAAATTATAAACAACCATTTTAAAAGCATTAACTAAATCTTTATTAAAAGAATATTTTTCAATAGACTTGTTATATCTTAAAGTTAACTTTTCTTTAATATGGGCAGGAAGAATCATTATGTTTGCATACCACGGATATGTGAGCAAATTAAATCTAGCATTGGAATACCATCTAGGATTATTAAAATCAAGAAGTTCATCAGCAACCAAACTATCAAAAAAATCCGGAAATCTATGAACATTCCAAATACTAATAGTAGGAGTAATTTGAAAATTAGCGTGTGGTACTTCTTCTTTTAATTTTTTAATATTTTTAATAATTTTTTTCCAGTCAGTACCTTTACGAATTATTTCAGCATGGTTTTCTTTTGCGTCTAAACTGGCCCATATTTTTAAATTAGGAAATTTTTTCCATAACTTAATTAAATCTCTATTTTTATACTTTAACACACTAAAATTAGTAGTATAAGTCAGTTCGACTTGATCAGTTAATTTATTTTCAATCCAATAGTCTAAGCACTCGTAATGTTCGGGCGTAATGATAACTTCTCCGCCAGCAAAATATACTTCGGTAACATCTTTAAGGTAAGGTTTGAGTTTGGTCATAAACTTTTGATCTTCGTTGCTGTTAACAACAATAGTTTTCATTCCAAAAAATTTCTCAAGTTGTTCCATACCCCATTTCTTTTTAACATATTCCTCTGCCCATTGGCTAGAACAGCCAGGGCCGCAACTTCGACATTTCATATTACAAAGATTACTGAATCGAATATCCATATAACGCATTTCAAAATTATTAATACTACCGTCATCATTGGTATTATTAATCATGTCGATGTATTCAAACCCACGACGTTTATTATGACTTTGACGCATGGTCCAGGTTCCTAACAGTTCTAAATCATAACAGCGTTTACATTCATCGCTTGGCTTATCATTGAGCATATTAAGACGAAGTTGTTTAAAACGGTCGCTATTCATCATCTCAATGATAGATTCATCAGATTTAATTTTACCTACAGGCTTTTCACTATCAGCAACACAACAAGGCATAACATTTCCATTAGGCCAAGAATGAAAATGTATCCACGGTAATACACAAAAATGTTTGCTTTCTTTTATAAGTGTTTTAACATCTGCCATGTTATTCCTCTAAATATTGTAATTTTTCTAATTCAGGAAAAGTTTTAAAGAAGTCTTCGTTTCTTAATTTATCTTGAGACCTGGTATGCTTAAAAAATGTATCTTTGTTATCTTTCCAGGTATCCTCGTGATCGGCAAAATTTATGGCATCATTTACTAATCTAGTCAAACCTTGAAACTCATGGCCATTACTGCTTACAAGTTCCCGAGCCGATAGTTTAGCCAGTTGTTTTAACTCTTTTGGTAAACTCTTAGCTGAATAATAACTAGGATGAACCGCTAGATATAAGCTATTGTACCAATCATTTTTTTGTACAATATTTTTGTCCTTGAGATATCTATAAAAATCGCTCAGCGTCGGGTAATTGAACAAACTAAAAACAGTATTGATTTGAAATACCACGTAGTCTAAATTACGAAATGTTAACAAATTACTTTCAACTTTTCCCCAATCAGTACCATGTCTTATCCATTCTGCTCGTTCGCCATAATGATCTATACTACAACTCAATTCAATTCTTTTGAAATTTTTCCAAAGATCAAGTATGTTATGATTTTTATATTTAATGGCACTGGCATTGGTGTTATATCGAAGAGTTATATCAGTCCTTCCTTTTCTAATCATCTCTTCTAATATAACATAATGCTCATCTGTAATTAATGGTTCGCCACCAGCAAAATATGCTAAGTCGATGTGTTCTACATGATCTAGTACTTCATTTAGTAAATCGCCTTTATGGTCATCAGCATGAATTACGATAGGTCTATTCTTATTATAATGTCGTTCCTCAGCTGCCCATTGACTGCTAAATTCTGCTCCACAAGTTCTACATTTAAAATTACAAATATTACTAAATCTAATATCAAAGTAACGCATTTTAAATTCCGGAACGGTGCCATCTTCTAACGTAGTAGGAATAATTTCATCAAATTTATTAGAAAAATTATCTTTGGAGTAAGTTCTAAAACTGTAAGGACCTGCTTCTTCGTGTTTATAACAGAAATTACAGATCTCACTTTTAACATCGTTAATCATATTCAGTCTTAACTGTTTCATCTTATCACTATTAAAGGCCTGTTCTAATGTAATTTCTTTAGTATTGCCAAACGGGGTGGAATAATTATTACTACAACAAGGATAGATATCTCCTTTAGGAGTAACATTTAAGTGAAGCCAAGGAAACATACAAAAAATTTTACTCTCTTTTAATAAGTGCTCCTTGTCAAATTGAATTTTATTCATTTTTAGACTTCGCTACACTTTTTAAAAAAGTTTTCCATTTCTGGAAATGTATTAACAAAGTCGGTACCGCGGCGGCGATCTAACTCATTAAACCAATTATAAAAGTCATGCTGACCCTTAATAACATGTCTCTGTTCATATTCAGTTGTTCTCATATAATCAACCACTCGTCTAAACTTTTCAAATTCTATAGTGCTAAATTTAGTAGGATCGTGATCGTCGATATTATCTTTTATAAAATCAAGACTATCTATCATATAAGGCATGAATTGATCTTTTGGTAGTACATTAATATCGTATTGTAAAGGTTCTTTTAGATAAGGAGTATCAAATCTCACCATCTGTGGTTGATCTGTTTGATTATATTGATTATATTTTGCTCGCCACTCTAGTATTTTAATTAGAAGGTCTTTAAAGGTGGTCACTGAAAGTATATTGAATGTAATCATAAAACTAACAGGTTGACCAGTTGACCTAAGATAATTGTCAAAGTTGTGTTCCCATATTGTTAAATCTAACCCAGTCCTAATATATTCAGCTCTAGGTCCCCAAGTATCAATACTGGTATATAATTTAAACCTTTTTATTCCTTGATTCTTTGTTAAGAAGTTAACATGGTCTATCATTTTATCAACCAATGCAGTCTTTACTCCTAGGTTACTGTTTATATTAAGTTCAAGATTTGGCATAGGATCTTCTCTTAAACTTTTTAACAGTTTCCAGGTACTAGTGTGCATTAATGGTTCTCCTCCAGTGATCCTGAGAATGGATAAAGTTTTACGCATACTGGGCCACCAACGCCACCAAGCATCGACATAAGGATTTTCTTCTTCTCTTTCATATATCTTTAAATGATCTATATCACATCGATGATTTTCTACAGCAGTTACAGGCCCGTGTTCACGTATTTCATTATAGAATCTACTGCTGGCTTTAGGATGACAATATCCACATTTGAAATTACATTCATTACCAAATGATATTTCAATATATTCAGGGTTAACATCTTGTAACCAATTTTCTTTATTGGATGCTTGTTTAAATCTATCTTCATTATAGATACTACTGGTTTTAATATGTCTATCGCTAATATAATCTTTGCCCATATTTTCAATGTTCCAGCAGTATTGGCATCCTTTGGTTTGTATTCCGTCTAACATTTCCTTACGTTCAATCTTTTTATGTATGGTATTGTGTAAGGCACTAGGATTATATCTAATTTCTTTTAGATCGATTTGATGGGGAGCAGGATGATAACAACTGTGTGTTTCTCCAGTCTGTAGATATAAGGTTACATGATGCCATTTGGCTAAACAGAATGTAGGACTAACACCATTCATTATGGGTATGATTCTTTTAATCCTATCGTGGTTTGTTTCAGACATTGCGGACCTTTTTTATAAATTCTTTTTCTAGCCATTTTTGGTCATTGACCTTCAACAACATTTTTAAATTATCAATATTCTTTTTCACGAACTCTACGGCGTCCGCTGCTCCCTTTAGAGAATATTTGGTGAAAGGTTTACCAATATCCATATGCAACCATACCCTTAACTTTTCCTTTGCTATGCGATCGTCTGGGTTTTGTTCTAGGTGATAACATAACTTAACACATTCTCTAAAAGCACTACGCCAGGCAGAAAACTCATCAGTATTGAATCGTGTTTCATTACTGATATTGGGCATAACTGTGATATTTTTCATTACTTCTGTAGTCATGTCTAATCCCTGCCATAGCCAAGCATCTAATAATTTCTGTCTCGGAAACAGTTTAACACCACCATACCCGTACTTTAATTCATTAATAGGGTTAAGACTTGTCCACACATAAGCACAATCTCTATTCCATATACTAGGTTGATAATCAAATGTCCACCTATCCACTAACCAAGCATCTCCGTCTACTACATAAAACATATCTGTTGTAGCTAACTCAGCAGCACGACAGTGAGCAGCAAATATGCCTTTCACACCATCCACCCTTTTAGCGTGTGGGGCTCGCTCCAGTACCCTGGCCCAATTTTCTTCAGCATTGGATTCATTATAACTAATAAACACAACATCTAATTGGTCAAATATTGTTGGAGCAACTGTGCCTACGTATTTGATACCTTTAATATGTTCCACCGCTCGAACCTTGATAGCCCAAACATCAGTATCGCTATCTGTTAAACATCGTCTATCCAATGTCCAAACATGCTCATATTCTAGTTCATGCCAGGGAATGACATAATCTAATTCATAGTTTAACTTAGGTAAAGCATTATTGTATTCTATATTGTATTCAGGTGTTACAACCCCATACCATTTCCAGTCTCGTGGTTTACGATAAGCAGGGGAGAATTTAATCAACCACATAGGATCATCCTCTGGGCCATGAATGGTATCCAGCTGCCAGGCACATTCATGATCCAAATCATAGTAAGCCGGATAACATTGATCCACATCGATGGGAATAGCAGGTGCCGATGGGTTGCGTTCTACTTTGATAGCAGGCATGAGATACCCCATATCCTTAACCCCCCGAATGGGTTTACCCAACGGTTGACAACTCATTGCCCATACGCGATCCTCTGTAGGATTAACTCGTGGATCTAAATACCAAACCAATTGATACCCACTGTCCCAAGGTTCGGGCTCAAACACTCCGTATGGATTATTTTCGAACTGCATGGTTCTGTCAAGGTCGCTGTTCTTACGCCAAACAAATCTTGGTTTGTCCAGCGTAATCTGCGTATATCCATTTTCCAATTTCCATTGTGATGGAAAATACTTAGCGACCCAAGTATTACGATAATTCCATACTATACAGGTATTAGTATCATCAGGTATATTATCAATATAATGGTGTAAGTTGATATCACGGGCTCCAGGATTAAGCACCAATGTTTGACCGTCATTGGCCAATTCAAACAACGCCTGGTCGTATTCGTCAGAATTTCCAGTCCATTCAATTTGTTTAACCACGTCATAATCTAAAAAGTTAACGTCATCTAACCGCATATAGACACTAGTTATCTATATTTGTGCAGTAATAATAAAGAATTGATTAGATGTATTATATGTTGATATCATTAGCGCCTTTGACGTACACAGCATTATGTGTCCAGATCCAACGATCTGGGTCATCACCAGCAGCATAACACTGATTATCGCAAAATATAGTTGCTACGTTACCTTGTCCTGCATCGACAACTTCCACAATCTCTTCCCAACGGAAACCATTACTGTCTTGAACAGGTAATAGATTACCCAGTGCTTCAGTGCTGTTGATACACGATCCATCCTGTAGTGTGAGAGGGGTATTATCCGAACAGGTCAATCTAATTCCGGAACTAGACACCAGTGTTAATAATTTTTGTTGACTAATTCTGTTAGATATAACTATTCCGTCTACAACACCCTTACCGTCATCACTTAATAGTAATAACGGATCTCCTGTTGTCATTGCTCCGGCTATCTTGTTTGTATAAGGCATATAAGCATTTATCGAAACACTGCCACCTCCTCCGCCACCTGGTTCGGGTGCAGGAGGAACATAAGGAGCAGGAGGCTGAGACAATAAAGAAGTAGAGGTAGTGCCATTTCTATCAAACCCTGTGAAATACAGGGTTTGCCCATCACCTCTGTTATATTCTAATTGTGTTAATCTATCACTGCCTAATACACCGGTATAATAGTAAAATAGATAAGAAGCATAGTTGGTAGTTTTGTCAGCAATCTCTCTAGCAGATTTAGTATTTAGAGTTATGTTTATGTCGTTTAATGTACCTTGAGTTACTGTAAACATACTGCCTTCTTGTACTGATCCTGTATCACCAAAATATGATCCATAACTATAGCCGTTTAATGGGCACAGATTTTTAATAATATAGTCTTTACTGTAATATGTTGCCGGTGTTGATGTTGAAGTATATAACGGTATTCTATATACTTCGTTCCAATATTGATAAGGAATATAACCAGTTCTAACAGGTTGATTTGAGTCCCATACTGTTAATCCAGATGGACCAGTTATGGTCAATGCCACTGATCCGGGGTTACCAACATTATCATAAATTCCATTGTTTTCATTATAAAAATAAATTGTTAATGTCTTGTCACCAGTTGTCAATTGAAAAATATCTTGTACTGGATCAGGTGTAGTTCGATCTCCATTGGTAGGATATCGTAAATCTCCAACAACCACTCCTCCTATAGTAAAGTATGCTAAATTGTCTGCAGCAAATCTGTATGTATGTGTCCCGCCTGTGGCCACAGTAAAGGTAAAGGTTCTAGAAACATATACATCAACCGGCGACCAACCCGAGTCATTGACCCATACCCCGTGGCCATCTGGATTGGTACCGGCATTGTAGGGTTTTAAAAAATTACTATATGTACCATTGGTAGGACCAGCATAAAGCACAGGACCAACAGCAAAATTAGCATCAGCATTGGTGCCTATGCCTAAATTGATTACATTAACATTGGATCCTCCGGTGTCTGCTACAGTACCACCACCATCGGCATTCATTCCAAACCCTAAAGTAATATATCTCACACCATTAATAATGTCGTAACTGGCGCCAATAACACCATTGTCCTTTTGGTAAGCACTTACCCAATCACCTAGATGTTGTGTAACAGGTGTTGCCGGAACATTTAATGTAACGGTGGCTGTGAAAGGATGTGTTATACTGTTAATACCTATGGTTGTTGTTGTAATATAGGTGTTGTTAGTCAACCCAGAAGGATTGAATGTAATATCAAATCCCACAACAGATGATGAATCTCTAATCGAAAATCCAGAAGATAAAAAGTTAGTATCTGTTCCATAAGATATGCTGGTAAAACTGCCTTTACCGCCTATCATCACTGATTGAGTCACTGATCTACTATCGCCGTAGGTATATGTATAATCCCATTTGTCAGGAATCAAATAAAAATCAAATACCGGAGTAGTAACTACTAACTGAGTATCAACCGTTACAGGACTGGTAATACCATCGGAATAGACAGAAAAATATCCTGCATAAGTTCCCGCAGTGAGTCCATCTAGCCCAAAGTATCTTACATCAAAGGTACGAGTGGCTCCTGGATTAATCGACCATGGTGGAGCAACACCACCCGGGTAGGCAACATCTGTTGTAATATAAGACAGTGCAGGATAGGTAATACTACTAACAGTACAGGTTGAATTACCAGCATTGGTAACTGTAATAGTTTGTGCGTAACTGTTGCTATTTGATGGGAATGTAAAACTGGTAGGTTGGCTAACCGTTATTATCTTAGTAGGGATGGTTGGCGGAGTTTGACCCGATCCAAAACTGGTAACGACAGTGGCCTGTGGCCTAGGGGATGGAACACCATAATATCCTCCTATAGAAGGACCCCAATCGCTATAGGTCATAACTGAAGTAGCAGTGGTAGGGACAGATACAGTGGTGAGTGCATTGGTTACAGTTAAAGTACTGCGTATTGTATGACTATCTTTAGCATAGATACCCAGTTTCACAACACAATTGGTGCTGGAGGTGTAACTGGCATTGATGCTGGTAGAAGCACCGCCCTGATTCCATTCAACCCAGTTATACCCAATTGAACTTATTTGACTGTTGGCCCAGTCTATGAATCCTGCCCATTGGGTAGATGTACTACCGGAATAGGTACCGTGAGATAGACTAGCAGCAATACTGCCACCTAGGTTAAAAAAGTAATTGGTGTCGGCATCATCTACAAAAGAATAATCTATCTGATAGGTAACACTGTTACTACCATAGATAGTTGATGTAGAACTGGCCAAGGAATCTTGCAACTGTTGAGTAGAAGTAGTATTGTGTCTATTCCCAACAACTTCATCTATTATGTTTGCCAAATTCAATAAAGAACTTTCAGTGATCAGTTGTCCCGAACCAGGGCTATCGGTAAGAAACCCATCTATCCCTCCTGTTTGGTGTATCCAACAACGTCGAAGATCATCAACAATAGCATAATAACTACTGGTGGTGATTGTTTTTCCTACAGAGACATCTCTACCGATTAAACCTGCTCCATACCCTGTGCTGGTAGTTCCAAGTACGCTATAAAGTGAAGATCTTAAAAGATTGATGTATGCTGCGGTGATTTTAGTTGACATATGGATATTTAGCCCTAATCTTGCCACTGCGGTAGCACATTGCATTAAATATGTATATAATAAAACTATGAAAAGATTCAAACATTCCGGAGCCTTCGGCGACCTAGTATACAGTTTGCCCATTGTGAAACACTTTGGTGGCGGCGAGTTTTATCTACACCTAGACCAAATCAATTGGATAGGTAAACATTACTATGGGTCACCCCCGGATCCTGTGCATCAGGGACGGCTCAATCAAATGGATTTTGAATCCATTGCTCCATTATTAGCAGCGCAGGACTACATCACAGCAGTAGACATAATGACTCCTGCTACTGAGATTACTCATAATCTGGATAGGTTCCGTCCTCCTTTTGTAGGACATCCTGGAAACTATGTTGACATCTATGCTGCTGTATTTGGTATTACTGATGCTGCTGCTCAAGCAGAACTGCGCAACACACCATGGCTCACTGTGCCCGAACCTAAAACTGTAGAAGGAAGAGACATTGTTATCAATCGTACAGCACGTTGGCTGCCTAACCATATTGGCGACCGGTGGGATTCGTGGGCACGTGGTTGGGAAAAACGTAGCGTATTTGTAGGTCTACACGAAGAATATGATGCATTTCGCCGAGTCATAGGTTGGGATATTCCACACCAACCAACCAGCAACTTGCTGGAATTGGCCGAATACATTGCCGGGGCTGATACTTTTATCGGTAACCAAAGCGTGGCACTGGCCATTGCCATAGGACTGGGTAAGAATTATTGGTGCGAGCATCGTAGGGACCTGCCCATTGAGCGTAACGAATGTTACTTTCCAAAACATCCAAATGGCAACTATTTTTAGGTTGACAACTGTAGAGAACTGCTGTATTATTTAAATACACACTGAGTAACACACTTTACAGGAGAGCACTAAAATGCAAACATTTGAACTTTGGGTCCGTCTTAGCCCGTATCAAACCACTGTGATTCGTATCCAGGCACGTTCTGCTTGGGATGCTAAACTGATTGGCGAAGCACAGTTTGGTGCTGGAAACGTACTGAACTACACACAGGTAAATGACTAAAAAACAGAGAATTGGTATTATACAGAGCCGTGGGCTAGGCGATATTGTTATTGCCCTGCCCATAGCTCGACACTATTACAACGAAGGCTATGAAGTATATTGGCCCATAGTTGAGCACTTTTTACCCAATTTTCAAACCCATGTACCCTGGGTGCATTGGGTTCCTATTCCCTATGATGCCCCGGGCAGATACTTCTACGATGTTCCTGTGGCTAGGCTTAAGAACTTAGGCGTTACTGAACTTCTACCATTGTATCAACATCTCACCGGGCACGACTTTGCTTCAGAAAAGTATTTCCAGTTCACCAAGTTTGATCAATACAAATATATTCGTGCCGGTGTGCCTTTCCTCAACAAATGGCAACTGGCAGTATGTATTGAATGGGATATAGCCGAAGAAGACCGTGTATACAACTCCTTAGTAAAGGACGACACTCCCTATGTGGTGTTACACTTAGAAGGCAGTGATCATCGTGCTGCTTACGATCCTGCTATTATTCCAGAAGGGTGGAACACTGTTGAGATTAAGGAAGGCGTTACCAATTCTATTTTTAATTGGCGTCGTGTTATACACGGTGCCGAGGCCATAGTTATGGTAGACTCGGTAATGGCCAATCTAGTGGATCAAATGGGTTGGGGGTCGGATCGATATTTTATCCAACGCAGTCATGTTGGACTTACGCCTGTGCAAGGTCATCATTGGACTTGGTTATGAACGATTATGCCCCAGCGGTGCAGTAAAATACGTTTGAAGCTACAATCGGCGAACCTGATGCAGATGTAGAAATATCAATAGTAAATTCGCAACCGGCTGTGGATCCTTGATTAAATCCGCTTCCGGCAACAGTCCATCCATAGGTACCGGCTGCTGCCGAACTTAGACTAACCCAACTGCCCACTTGTGTACCCGAGTCCTCTTCGGGAGTATACCCTTCACCGGGAATAAAAAATCCATGCACAGATTGAGCGATTAGACCTGGGCCACTAAAGGACGCATCATCGCCTCCTCCGCTATATAAATTATATACCGCAGTGGCTCGAACATAAAGACCGGCATAAACATCTGCTGCTTTACTAGTGGGGTTGATCCATCTTGTGGGCGTGAAGTTAGGTTCCGATGTATCGCTACCCGATCCTACATGGGCAACTGATACTGTAAATGATCCGCCTATGGTGGGCTTGACGTCAACCATAGCAGATTTGATAGCGGTACTGGCTATATACACACCGCCATACTCTGATACATATGAATAGTTACTTAACCCAAGGAAATCCTGCATACTTTTATCTGGCTGAAGATCGGTTCCACTTAAAGTAGCTAACCCAGCAGCAACCGCAGCATCAGCTAAAGATCCGGAGGCAAATTCAGTCTGAATCTGCAGTAAGTCGATAGGAACACTTGCTGGTAATGTCATGATTAAATATTTATGCCATAATATATAGCGTGGAATTGCTGTAAGTGATCTAACCAATCGGCATTATCGTTGGTTGATCCCAACTCTGTCATTGTTTCAATTGCCCAAACTACAATTCTTTTAAACATTTCCCACTGAACAAATTTATCTGCTTCAATAGTAATGTGATTATATTTTATCAACAAGGTCATTATGGCATTTTTGTCTGCTGATGCTGTTTCATTATCTAAATCAATAGAAATTCTACTGTTACGATAATCAGTACTGGCGATTACTTGAACTATTCCACTAAAATTGGGCCAAGCAGCAATATTTCGTTCAATTTGCGGTATATTTTGACTAACAATGAGCGGAATTTGTTTATTTTTTATAGATCTAGTGATTAAAGCGAGATCCGAATCAAATGCTCCAGCATCTCCACTTAGGGTAGTTTCATTTTGTTTATTTTGAATGATTTTATTCTTTAAGAATTGAATTTTACTATCGTAATCTTCAAAATAAAAATTACCCGGAGGTTGAACAAGTGGATGATGTGCCAAACATTGGGCAAAGAATTTAACACTGGTTCCTGGTAGTCCCACAAGATGTAAAGGTTTCATGAAAACTACTTATCTACTAACTTGTATTGATCAAGAAATATCTTCGTAAGAATAAAAAACATCAACTACTATTGCTGTATTGTTATTTGCAATAGCGAGGCTGGTATTTTCTTCTAAGTAACAAGGGTGTTGAGTATCCAACATATCTAAATAGGAAAATCCATTTATTATAGTACCTTGTGCCAAATGATAACTGGTACCGACACCTGTGCTAGAAGCAGGCAGATAACTCAAAGTCACCGTTGTTGCTGTGATCGAGTTGTTACACGCCCTAATGGCCACTACGCGATAAGCGTGTCCTGAACTGGCTGCATTACCTAAAAGCAGTGTAGTAGCAGTGGTGGTTAATGACACAGCACCAGACCGTATGGCGACATTGCTGGGCGAAAATGCGTTAGGTGCTGACATGGCTTATCCCCTTGCTTCTAACTGTGCAATACGTGCGGCTTGAGCATCCACTAATGCTTTGAGCTCTTGTATAGCTCTCATCATAGCATACTGCATGTCGGTTTGATATACAGCCAGTCTCTTGCGATCAGGCTCAGCTTCGGTAGGCCAAGCATCCTCAGTGACCAACTCGGGCGCAACTACTTGAACGTCCTGCGCTATAACCCCTAGGTTTAGATCATCATCGTCTGCATCAGTCACATACAAGAATGTCTTAACTGGAATGGCACATACCTTGTTCAAATAATCACCTGCTACAGAGATGCTCTTTTTCTCACGTTGATCTGATAGGTTGGTATTGTTACTGGAGTAGTTGTCAATGCCACCATTGCTTTTTACACGAAATACATCTGATCCTGCATGAAGATATACATATCCGTAGATACTAGTAGGTCCGGCAACTGTGCTAGCACGTACACCAAACGATACACTGCCCATAGTAGCAGCATTTTCAGCTCGCACAGCCACAGTTGATCCTAAACTTCCAGTTCCTGCACCGGATGTGTTAGCATTGAACCACCCGCCATAGGCAGTGCCAGGACCATTCAAATCGGACTGTTTAGAAGTTCCATAAACACCTATACGTGTATTTGTGGGATCACCCTGTCCATCGAAATAACCACCGTAACCTGTAACAGCTGGCCCACCTGCGATTGTAGCATATACACCATAGGCATTGGTTGTTCCACTGTTACTGGTGTTGCTACAGAAAAATGCTCCGTAATTGTTGCCGGCATACCCAGTACCAGTATAGATATTTCCCGGAACATAAATTCCATACTGGTCCGTAGCAGCGTGGTTTATTTGTACTTTGGCAGTTCCTAAACTGGTTGTTCCAATACCTAATTTTAGATTGGTGTTGTCCCAATACAGATGTCCGCTAGTTGGGGCACTGAGTGCAGTACTGGCCGAATAGTAAGGTATGTAACCGGCTGTTCCACTATTGAGCGTACCCGGGCCACTAGGCCCAGACGGACCACTACTACCGGCAGCACCACTTGGTCCACTTGGCCCTTGCGGACCAGTAACACCAGCTGATCCATTACTACCAGTAACACCACTAGGACCAGACGGTCCACTAGGCCCCTGTGGACCACTTGCTGTACCCGTATAGGTCTTTAATGCCAGCCCTGTAATTCTTTTAGTAGTACCCGACTCCACTACAGGAATAATGGTAGCATCGGTTACTGTGGCTAATGAGGGCAGTGTGGATATTTTGGTTGTCATTTAATTAATTTCCTTCTAACTGTGCTACACGAGCTCGCAAACTCTGCAATTCAGCAACAATGTTGGCTATGAACTCTGCTGA
>Ga0214921_10001247_pt1 | contig 43960 bp, 39 predicted proteins | sample LL1505_MetaG_FD_177992 | JGI IMG/M metagenome (GOLD analysis project Ga0214921, IMG submission 177992) | Freshwater microbial communities from Lake Lanier, Atlanta, Georgia, United States - LL-1505 | ecosystem: Environmental > Aquatic > Freshwater > Lake | place: USA: Georgia | collected...
TTATAGTTGGGATAGGTTTTGGATTTGGATGGACTCCTTGTATTGGTCCAATTCTTGGCTCAATTTTAGCCTACGCATCAATGGAAAATTCTATTTATAAAGGAATATTATTACTGAGTCTTTATTCCTTAGGTCTCGCTATTCCTTTTATTGTTTCAAGTTTAATTATAAAAAAATTTTTAATATTCTCAAAAAAAAGTAAATCTTACTTAAATAAAATAAAAAAAATCTCTGGAGCTATATTGCTAATTACTGGTATTTTAATTGTTATCGGAAAACTTCAGATACTTGGCTTTTACTTAATTCAATTCTTCCCGTTTTTACAAAAATTAGGATAGTTCTAATTAAGCATTTGAATGACTCTAATAGGTTTTCCATCTTTAAAAGCTTGTAAATTCTCAAACATTTGAGAATAAAAAATCTCATAATTTTCTTTAGTTACGTAGCCTAAATGGGGCAATAAAAGTGCATTAGGTAAAAATCTTAATTTATGATTTTCAGGTAATGGTTCAATATCATAAACATCTAGACCAGCTCCTGCTATAATATTTTTTTCTAAAGCTGCAACTAAATCAAATTCATTTACTATAGGTCCTCTTGAAGTATTGATTAAAAAGGCTGTCTCCTTCATTAATTCCAAATCTTTTTTTGCGATCAAATTTTTTGTTCTATCGCTCAAAACGGTATGAATTGTGATAAAGTCAGATTTTCCTAATAACTCTTCTTTGGTTACAGCTAAAACCTGGTTATCTTTTGCCACAGAAAGTTTAAGATTTTCACTCCAGGCAATAACATTCATTCCAAATGCTAAGCCTACTTTTGAAACTTGAGATCCTATTTTTCCAAGACCTATAATTCCTAGAGTTTTTCCTTTTAATTCATGTCCTAGGGTTGTTTGCCAGTAACCCTGATACATATTCTCAGATTCTTCTCTTAAATTTCGTGCAAGACCTAAAATTAATGCCCACGTTAATTCTGCTGTTGAACTATTGCTTGAATCTGTACCACAAACTAAAATTTTTTTTTCTTTAGCTGTTAAAAAATCTATAGATTTATTTCGCATTCCACTTGTAATTATAAGCTTTAAATTTTTTAGATTTAAAATAATTTTTTTAGTAATTGGAGTGCGTTCTCTCATTACTAGCAGAACTTCAAAATCTTTTAATTGCTCAATTATATTCTCTTCATTTTCAAGTTGCTGATTAAATACATGAAAATCAAAATCTTTTTTTAAATTTTCAAAATTTCCAAGAATTAATGAAACATTCTGATAATCGTCTAAAATTGCAACTTTCATTTTGATCACGATTTTTTTGAAGAAAGGTAAATTCCTGCAAAAATTATAACGGCTCCAATAATATGAAAGTTCATTAATTTTTCATTTAATAAAAATATTGCCATAAAAGAACTAAATACTGGCATTAGATGTAAAAAAATTCCAGCTTTATTAGGTCCAACAATAACAACTGCTTTATTCCATAATATATAAGAGCCTAATCCGGCAAAAAAAACAACGTAACTTGTGATTAAAATAACTGGAATATTAAATTTAATTACTTGATGAGTGCTCAATTCAAATAAAAATTGTGGAAATAAAAAAATTAAACCAATAGAAACTATAGCTGTCATAAAACTTAAATATTTCAATCCTGTTTTGTGAGTTCTAAGCATCGTTGAATAAATAGCCCATGACAACATTGCAACTAACAACCAAAGATCACCTTTATTAAGATCAAGATTAATTAGTTTACCAAAATCCAATCGTGTAACAATTGTTACAACTCCTGTTATAGATAATATGAGGCCTAAAACCTGACTAGAATTTATTTTCTCAGTCTTAAAGAGAAACGAAATAAAAACAATTAATACTGGTATTGTTGAAATCATTAATGCGCCATTAAGCACTTGTGTAAAATTTAAAGAATAATAAACAACAGAGTTAAATACACTAATGCTAGTAATCGACATTAATAGGATTGAATAAAAATTATTTTTTATAACTTTAATATTTTTTAATATATCTCTTAATGTAAAAGGAATTAAAATGATCCACACTATTAACCATCTATAAAAATTTAATGTTAATGGGGGAACCTCATAAAGCGTTGCAAATTTACCAACAATAAAATTTCCCGACCAAAAAAAAGCGCAAAGTACAAGCATTAGATATGCTTTAAAATTATTGTTCATTTTACTTAAATTTTATTTGTGACTTTGTAATAAACTATGCCTATTAATTCATGAAATATAATATTCCAATTAGTTAAACCTGAGGAAATATCAAAATTTATCCAAAAAATTCTGCTAGTGCCTGTTTTGTAATCAACGCTGATAGGTTCCAAAATTAACCCTTGTTTTTTAAATGCAAAAAAAGATCTTGGCATATGATTTGCTGAAGTAATTAATCCCCATGTTCCTTTGTAGTTATTAATAATATCTTTCGAATACTTAATATTTTCAAATGTATTTCTAGACTGATTTTCAAATATTAAATTGTCAATTCTAACGCCTTGATCTATGAAAAATTTCTTGGCCATATCTGACTCACTCCAACCCTGAGGCTTCAACTCATTTGAAAATCCAGAAAATAATATTAAGATTCTTGGGTTTTTTTTATAAATTTCTAAAGTCTTTGTTAATCTTTCTGCGGAAGAATTTAAAACTACTTGGTTTCTTTCTTTTGATACTAAGCCCGTTTCAAAAGTTCCTCCTAATACAACTACACCTGTTAATTGTTGAATCGGATACTTAGAAGGCTGAATATAATCTTCAATCTCACTTAGTAAAAAATTACTCAAGGGAATATAGCCAAAAAATAAAAATAAAATTAAAAATAATTTAGAAAAAAAAATAACAAATTTTTTAGAATCTTTAAAAAAAGTTATAAATAATTGTATTAATATAATTATAAACAATATATGCAATGGGTTAATAAAAAAATTTAAAATCTTTGATAAATAAAATTCCATACAAATTATTTTTTAAATAAAATCTTCGTTATATAATTTAGAACTTAATACAATTCCAAAACCTATCATATTGGTTAGCATAGCTGTACCGCCATATGACAATATTGGCAAAGGAACTCCAACAACTGGGAGTAAACCTGTGACCATCCCTAAATTGATAGCGATATATAAAAAAAAATTAAAAGCAAAAGCATAACAAAATATTTTCGAAAAATTATTCTTACTCTGATCACCAATTAAAGTTACTCGCTTAATTATTGAAAAAAATAACCACAATAATAATAAAGAACCAATCAATCCAAATTCTTCTGCGAAATGGGAAAACACAAAGTCAGTGTGGTTCTCTGGCACAAAATCTAATGAACTTTGGGATCCTCTTAAGTATCCTTTGCCAAAAATTCCACCTGATCCTATTCCAATTTTGGCTTGGATAACTTGGTAATTCGCTCCCAAAGGATCTCTTTCTGTATTAAAAAAATTAACAACTCTTTGTTTTTGATACGGTTTCATCCCAGCAAAAATGAAGGGTAGGCTTAAAATAACAATTATAAGCCCGGATATAAATATTTTTCGATTTAAGCCGACGATCCATAAAGTTCCTAGTGCCGCACCTAGAATTAATACCGCAGTTCCAAGATCTGGCTGTCTCAAAACTAATAAAAATGGAATTAAAATTAAAATTGCTGAAACCAATAATGAAAATAATTTATTTGTATTTTCAACTTTTACTAAATTATAAAATTTTGCGAGAACTAATATAATCGCAAGCTTTGCAACTTCTGAAGGTTGGACGTGGAAGAAACCAAAATCAAGCCAACGTTGAGCACCCTTAGCAGTAACCCCAATAAATTTTAAAACTATTAAAAGAAATAATATTAAAAAATAAAAATGATATGCATATCGATACCAAAAATTTACATGCGTAAAAGCAACTATAATTAAAACTAAAAATGCAAATATAAATCTGACTAAATGCTTTAAATAAATAGCCCCTTGCCCTTTATCTATTGAATACAAACATAAAATACTTATTAGTCCCAAAACTAAAATCATATTAATCAGACTTTTGTCTAATTTTTGAAATTTTTCAATTAACAAGAGAATTTTAGATACTTTTACTGTTTCACGCATTAGATATTCTCTTTTTAAATAAAAAATCGAACATGCTGCTGGCAATTGGGGCTGCAATCCTTGACCCTGGTCCTGCATGTTCTGCTACTACCGCCACCGCGTATTTAGGTTCTTCTACTGGACCAAATCCTGCAAAAAGAGAATGGTCTCTGTACTTGTATTCTCTAGCATTTGGATTAGCATTATCCTCTCTATCTTTGATAGTTAACTTTGTAACTTGAGAGGTTCCTGTCTTTCCGGCAAATTTTAATTTACCGCTTAATCTCGAACCATATGAAGTTCCTCCTGGTTCGTTTGTTGCTGCTACTAAAGCTTCATTGATTATTTTTATATTTTCCACATCAAAATCCATCCGACTTAATTTAGATTTTTCATCAAGATAAAAAGTTGGATTAACGACATATCCACCATTTGCAAATTGCGCCATTGATTTACAAATTTGCATTGGGGTAGCTAATAAATAACCTTGTCCTATTCCTGTAATTAAAGTTTCTCCAAGTAACCATGGTTTGCCTAAAGCAATTTTTTTCCATTTTGTATCTGGTACTAAACCTTTTCTTTCTTCATCAAAATCTTTTAAAATTGTTTGACCAAAATTAAATTTTCTTATTGTTTCTGCTAACCTATCTACTCCTAATAATCTTGCTACTTCATAAAAATATATGTCGCATGATTTTTTTATTGCATCTTTTAAATTAATTCTTCCATGGCCACCATCTTTCCAACAATAAAATTCCTGACCATATAACTCGATCTTTCCAGGACAAAAATGAGTATAATCTTGATCAACAATTTTATTCTCTAGCGCCGCCAAAGCTATGATTGGTTTTACTACTGATCCTGGAGGGTATTGGCCCGATAAGAACTTATTAATTAATGGCCTTCGCTCATTTTTTAACAACTCATTAAATTCTGGTTGAGTTATTCCAAAAGCAAATTTATTAGTGTCGAAAGAAGGTGTCGAAACACATGCTAAAACTTCTCCTGTTTTAATATCCATAGCAATTGCAGATCCAGCATAACGTCCTAATTTTTGATAAGTTAATTTTTGTAACTCAAGATCAAGAGATGTTTTTAAAGCGCTCCCACTTACACCGTCTACAAATTCAACTGTTCTAACTGCTCTTCCTGCTGCATTCACTTCAAAACGAGTAAAGCCTGGTGTTCCAATAAGTTCTCTATTTAATATTTTTTCAATTCCGAGTTTTCCGATTTTGATTCCTGGTGTTCTATAAAGATCATCTTTTTGGTTTTGCAAATCATTTTCATTTGGAACTCCAACATAACCTAGCACATGTGCAAACTCATAAGGATAGTTGTAATGTCTCTCCATTGAGATAAAAGGCTGGACTCCATTTAAAATAAAAAGATTGCTATTTATTTTTGAAAATTCGGCCCATGTTAGATTTTTATTTATGACATAAGGCTGAAACTTTCTTAATTTTATAAAATCTGTTTTTGTTTTCTCAACAGTTTCATTCTCTAATCTTAAAAATTTATTTAGCGTTACAAGAACAAGATCAAGATCAGTAACATCTCCTTTAATAAGAGCTATTCTATAAAGTTGCCGATTTTCAGCGATCTTATTACTAAAACGATCTAATATTAATCCTCTTTCTGCTGCAATTTTCCATTCTTTAAAACGATTTCGATCAGATAAAATTGAATATTTATTTTTTTGAAATACCTGTAGCCACAAAAGCCTAAGGCCAATTAAACCAAAAAAAGCATATTTAGTGGTAGTTAAAATTGCTTTTCTTCTATTAATTATGCTGATTTTTGTTTGGTGGCCTTCTGTTGGTCTATGCTTAAAAATTTTCATAAAAATATAGACAATATAACACTAAAATGTTAATTCAGCACACTTTTTGGAGGTAAGCAAATATTAAAATTGAAGTTAAAAATGATAATCTAGAGCAAGCTCTTAGAGCTCTTAAAAAAAAACTGCAAAGAGAAGGAGTATTCCGATTACTTAAAATTAAAAGTCATTTTGAAAAGCCATCTGAGCGAAAAAAAAGGGAGAAAGATGAGAACACCAGAAGAGTTAAAAAATTTAAAAAACTTAAAGCAAGATATTAATACTTTTATAAGTTGATTAAGATTAAAAAACATCAATATAATGGCTGGGAGTTACCATATTTTGATAATGCAAAAAATTTTAGAAATTATCAATTTAAACTCATTAAGAATCATATAAGTGGAGTAGTGGCTGAAATCGGTCCTGGAAACGGACAAAATCTAAAGGCTTACCATGTGCTAGCAAAAAAAGTATTTTTATATGAGCCTACAAAAAAGAGTTGCCTAAAATTACAAAAAAAATTTAAAAGTAAAAAAATTTTTATAAAAAATAATTATTTTGAAACAAATAAAAAAAAATACGACACTATAATGTACTTGGATGTATTGGAGCATATAAAAAATGATAAAAGTGAATTAATTAAAGCTTATAAAGCTCTAAAAATTAACGGATGTTTAATAATCAATGTACCTGCTTTTTGGCATTTGTTTTCTAATTTCGATAAAGATGTGGGTCACTTAAGAAGGTATAGTAAAAGAAATATTATAGAAATAACAAAAAAATTGAAATTTAAATCTATACAAATGACTTACTATGATTCTTTAGGGTATCTCTTTTCACTGGCGAGTAAGATTTTTATAAAAGATTATAAAAAAAATTTTAAAAGTAAGATAAAATTTTGGAACTCTTTAATTCCTTTGTCAAAATTTATCGACATAATAACTCTTAATTTATTTGGTAAATCTTTACTAATAATAATAAAGAAATAATAAATCTAATAGCATTAATTGATAATTAAATTTTTTTTTCATCTAAAAATTTTGAATTAAGAAAATTACAGCAGAAAAATAGCCATAAAAATTATAACTAAAATAATGACAGCAAATACATAAAAAGTTAATTTTTTGAAATAATACCAAGTTTGTTTTTGAGAGTTGATGTCCATAAGACAACTAACCTTGCCTTGCTTTAAATTTTGGGTTCTTTTTATTTATCACATAAAGCTTGCCCCTTCTTCTAACAACCTTGCAATTAATATCTCTCTTTTTTAAAGATTTTAGCGAACTTACAACTTTCATAGTAGTTTTAAATATATATTAAATTTACATTTGTAAAGAAAAGTTAAAGGTTTTTTGTAACAAAATCTCTTACATAGTCTTTAAGTTTAGTATTTGCTTTTAATTTAACAATCTTATTATCAAGACTAACTCTCGTTAAAGCTGACGAAAAACGCTCACCTTTCCTTTCAGGTAAATATTTGATTTTAGCCCTAAATAAATTTGCAAGTTGTATGATACTATAAGATTTATTGCTTGCTATACTATAATGTTTATTTTTATTATTCTTCCAAGCTACAAGACAAGCGCCAATAGTATCTTTAATATAAGTGAATCTTCTTGTTTGTGAACCGGGCCTTACGACTGGTAATGGCTTTTTATTTTTAAAATTCTCCTCAAATATACCAACTACTGTTGCCATGTCCCCTTTTGAAATTTGCCTTTCACCATAAACATTATAAAAATAAATAATTTCACATTTAAAATTAAACCAGGATTTTAAACTTTCCAATAACTCTAAATTTTTTGCTTTAGTAAAACTATAAGGAGATAAATTCATATCCTTACCACTATTTCCTAAGCTTGCTGATGTCGCGGAATAAATTATTTTAATTTTATTTTCTAATGCAAAATTAAATAACTCTGAACTTCCCCTAATGTTAGAATCAAAACATTCTTTAATTTTTTTAAAACTTTGAAAAATTCTTGAAAATTCTCCAAAATGGAAAATTGAATGAATTCTATTTTTATAATTTTTAAAAATAGAAGAAAAATTTTTAGTGTGGCCTTTTAGGTATTTAATTTTTACACTATTTATATGATTTTTAAATGACCCGGATGAATAGTTGTCTAAGCTTATAATTTTATATTTTGGAATTTTAATTAATTCTTCGATAAGATTTGATCCAACAAAACCAGCCCCTCCTGTAACTATTATTATATTTTTCATTAATAAATTGATGAGAATAAAAGCCTGGCAACGACCTACTCTTCCGTGCCTTAAGACAAAGTACCATTGGCGCTAAAGGGCTTAACTGCCGAGTTCGGAATGGGATCGGGTGTTACTCCTTTGCAATAATCACCAGGCAAGGAACTTATATATATAAATATTTAATTTTCAATACTACTCTTAATAAATATTAAATTAATATTTATTTTAACTAAAATACTTCTCAAATTCTGAAAAGGTTTGGATTTTAAAGCTATTTAATGACATTAAATCAACTTTTTGCTGAATATTACTATTAATATTCATTTAATAAAATACTTTTTAATAAAGAATATGCATATTAGGATAAGTACTTTTGAATTCATTTTACTTTTATCAAATAATCTTTGAGGAAAATCTATAAATATATCTCTTATTTTTAGTTTATCTTTTGAATTATAAATTAAATCAGCAAGTATCTTGTATCCTCTTGCAAACAGTCTATCTTTATTTGAGTAAAATATTTTTTTTTTAAATATAAAAAATCCTGACATGGGGTCTTTTGTTCTAAAGCCTAAAAAAAAATTAAATAAAAATATTATAAATCTTGATAAAATATATCTTAAGTAACTAACACCTACTTTTGATTTATTCTCAAACTTTCTACACGCAACTAGCATATCAAGATCATGTTTAGTAAATTCAGCGATCATTTTATTTATATATTTTGGATGATGTTGAAGGTCTGCATCCATTACTAAAATATTTTTAAACTTACTTAAATTAAAACCATCAATACATGACTTTGCTAAGTCTCTTTTACTTTTTTTCCTTACAAATAAATTAAGATTGCTAAATTTTTTTTTAAATTTAGCGCAAGTATCTTTGATACCGTCATTTGAATTATCGTCTACAATTATAACTTCAAAGTTTTTTAAACTTATGTTAATTTCTTTGTAAATTAGATTTATTAAATTTTTAATATTCTTATTTTCTTTATAAGCAGGAATGACAATCGATAAATTTATATTCATAAAATAAATAAAAGTAGTAAACTTGTTTTCTACAGTATATATTTAAAAGATACTAAAATAATTTCGCGGGGTGGAGCAGTCTGGTAGCTCGTCAGGCTCATAACCTGAAGGTCCTTGGTTCAAATCCAAGCCCCGCAACCAAAAAAAACTAAAATTTATTTTAATATTATTTTGAAACTAATTAAAATTAATTCTTTCTTTCTCAATAACTAAAGGCATTTTTCTTGATTGTGTTAAAATAAATCCGACATATTCTCCGATTATACCAAGTAAAAAAACTTGTATAGCTATACCAAAAAAAATACCAATAATCACAGGAGCCATTCCAAGCTGAAAAGAATTCCAATATAAAATTTTGTATATAAAAAAAAATAATCCAATTATTAAAGATACTGCGCTGCAAATAAAACCAAAAATAGTTGTTACTCGTAATGGAATTTTTGAATGTTTAATAATTCCAAGCATAGCAACATCGTATAGTGTATAAAAATTATTTTTTGATTTTCCATATTTTCTTTTTGGTTGATTAAATGGAATTGTTTCTACTTTTTTAGAAATTTCAGAGATTAATCCTCTAAAATAGGGATAAGGCTCATCTATCAATTTTAAAATATTGATAATTTTTTTATCAAAAATGCCAGATCCTGTTGTATTAATAGTCAGATCAATATCTGATATTAAATTAATAAATTTATAGAACAACTTTCTTAAGAAATTTATAATAAAACTTTCATCAGAAGAATTTTTCTGTAATAAAACTACTTCATGTCCATTTGACCATTTTTGTATTAAACTAGGGATTAACTCAATTGGATCTTGAAAATCGGAAGCAATAAAAATCACGGCATCACCTTTGCATTGCAATAAACCATAAAAAGGAGATCTTAAATGACCAAAATTTCTAACATTAAATATTGCTTTAATTCTTTTATCGATATCGCATAATTTTTTTACAATTTGTTGGGTTTTGTCTGTTGAAGAATTGTCAATAATCAAATGCTCATAATCGTAATCTAAACCTGACATTTGTCTTGAGATCTCTAAACATAATTTTTCAATATTTAACTCTTCGTTAAAGGTTGGTGTAATAATACTAATGATTTTTTTCATGCTTTAATAATTCAATTGTTTTAATAACCGCTGCTAAATTGTCATACTTATTACTTAATTGTAATTTATTTTTAGCTTTGTTGATATTAGGAACATATCTATCAATAAAATTATCATCTATATTTTTAAAAATTAAGCTAACATTATATTTTTTTGATAAAAAATCTGCTAACTTAAAGATACTTATTTCTAAATCAGAGCCTACGTTATAAATTGGGCATTTATCATTTGCGCTAAATACAATCTTAAATAACCATCTCACCAAATCATCTGCATACATATATGAACGAACAACATCATGCGAAGAATTAATTTTTATAATTTTATTTTTAATAATATTGTCAATAAAATTACCTACTGCATAACCCTTATTTCTTGGTAAATGTTTACCTACAAATGCAAAGCATCTTGCAATAGAGACATTTATGCCCAGTTTTCCTAATTTTTGAAAAATTTTTTCACTTTTTAATTTACTATTTGAATAAATATTTTTGGAATTACTTTGAAATTTAATTTTCTTTTTTAATGATAAATAATTTTCTTTAATTTTTTTAATATTTTTTGGCTGCTGTCCATAAACTGCTCCTGAACTTGTATAAAGTATTTTACTTTTGTAATGATACTTTTTAGCTAGTTTGTAATAATTACAAACTGCTTTATAGTCTTGATTATAATTATGAATAATAGCACAATAAATAACATAGTCTGCAAAAGGAATTTTTTTTAGCTTGGAAATATCTCCATAGATATTTATTATTTTAATTTTTTTTCTTAATTTTTGATTAATTTTAATTTTATTATGGCCCCTGCTTATAAGTAAAATTTTATTAATATTTTTTGATAAACAATAACAAAAAAAATAATCTAAAATTGACTTAGCAAAAAACCCTGTTCCTCCAATAATTAATAATGTTTTAAATTTAGAACTCATATTAATTATAAAATTATTTTAAATATGGGTACATTTTATTTAAAGGTTGAGCTACGAGTTTTCCACTGCTTAATAATTTAGATTTTACACTTGGGATAATTTCTTGATTTTCTAAAGTATTACAATCTATAATAACTGGCCCTTTTCTATGAAAGGCTTTTTTAACTATCTTATTTAAATCCGTTATAGAACTGCAATAAAAATATGGTATTTTAAAAACTTTAGCTATTTCTTTAAAATTAACAATAAATAAACCGTTCGAATTATCTGTTCCAAAATTACTACCTTTAAAAAATTCTTTTTGCGAATTTCTTATAGACATATAACCTTTATTATTAATTAAAAAAATTTTTACATTAAGCTTATTATAAGAAGTGACGCTTAAATCATGAATATTAGTCATTAATGACCCATCGCCAGTGATACAAACTGTATTCTTATTTTTATCAAAAACAGCTGAACCATTTGAAGCTGGCAACGCATAACCCATTGTTCCTTGTGAGGCTGGAGAAATAAACCTTTGACCTTTTTTTATATTTAGAACTTGACCTAAAATATAATAAGCTGCTCCTGCATCTGTAACTACCGTACTGTTTAGTGGAAGCATCTTAGAAAGGTTAAAAATTAAATCATAGTAATTAAATCTAGATTTATTTCTAAAGTGAGGCTCTTTAATAATCTGCAGTGTATTTTTTAAAGATATACAATAATCTAACCAATTTTTATGTATGTTCTTCTTCATTTTTAAACTTAATAATCTCTTAACAAAAAAACCAACGTCACATTTAATTCTTAAATGTATATTTGGGATTTTTTTCTTTAGAACAGAAGCATCAACATCTATTTGAATTTTATAAGCTTTTGGAGCGAACAATCTATGCTCCCATCCAATTGTTTGTGAATGCAAACTGCATCCTATGATCATAATAAAATCTGCTTCTTGCACGGCTATATTTGCCGCCCTATCACCTTTGGGACCGCAATGACCAATGAAACAATTGTTATCATAATACATTACATCTTTTGAAAATTGAGTGGTAATGACTGGAATTTTACTATTATTAATAAATTTTCTAAAATTATCAACAGATTTGCTAGCTCTCACACCATATCCAACTAATACGATAGGTTTTTTACTTGTGCTTATTTTTTGTTGAATAAATCGAAGATTAATATTTTTTTCTCTTTTTTTTGGAAGAACAAATCTAGTATTTAAAATTTTTTTTCTATTAATTGGAGATGCCTGTATATCTAAAGGTATTTCTAAAAAAACAGGCCCAGGTCTTCCCTCATTTGCAATATAAAAAGCTTTATCAAGGTAATATTTAATAGAATTAGGATCTGAAATACGTTTTGAAAACTTAGTAATTGGTTTTAATAGATCTAAGCTATTGGCTTCAAAAGTTCCGTATTGTCTTAGATTTTTTATTTTAGAATATTGGATTGTTTCTTTTAATTTACACTGCCCCCCTATAATAACAATTGGAATACTATCTTGCCAAGCCGAAAGTATGCCTGTTGTAAGGTTTGTAATTCCTGGGCCACTTGTTGCAAAACAAACTCCTGTTTTTTCAGATAATCTTGTATAACCATCTACAGAAAAAAATGAAGCTTGTTCATGATGATTAAATATTAAATTAATTTTACTTTTAGACAAGGCATCTGTTAAAAACATCATGCCTCCTCCTGTAAATAAAAAAATATTTTTAATTTTTTTTTTTTCTAAATAATCAGCAATAAAATATGATACATTCATTTATGATTTTTTAGAATATTTTTAGCAGCATTCCCAATAATCTCAGTATCAACCGAAAGGACTAAAAATTTAGCTTTAAATTTTTTAGCTAAACTTAAATAAGTTATATTATTAATCATTAAACCAGAGATTTTACCTGCGGTATTAATTTTTGCTAAACAACTATCAATAATTTTTAAAAAATTTTTATTATTTATATTTTCAAAATTATATTCTTTAGACAAATCATAAGTTCCTAAATAAATTATATCAATCTCGTTGACGGATAAAATTTCTTCTAAATTATCAATGCCTTCTTTAGTCTCAATAATAACAATTTTTAATAACGATTCATGATTTTTATAAAAATTTTTTTTAAATAAATTATAATTATTAAATCTAGTAAATGGATTAAAGCCTCTGTTACCTTTTGGTGAAAATTCACACAAAGAAACCGCTTTTAAAGCATCTTGTTTTGTAGAAATTTTAGGAAACACTATTCCAGAACAGCCACTATCAAGTGCAGATTGAATATTGCTAAGATCAAATACAGGAACTCTTACTAAAGCAGAACATTTATGTAAATTACAAGCAATTATTGAATTTTTCACATCTTCTTTACTAAAATTACCATGTTCCATATCTAATATTACAAAATCTAAACCTGATAATGAAAATATTTCGGTAACAGTATTGTTCGGAATAATAGACCAAATACCTTGCAATATTTTCTTTTGTTTAATTTTTTTTTTTAGGTCACTATTCATTCTATTTATTTTTTCTATGAATGTTCTTTTTGTTTTTTAAATTATACATAATATTCATAATCAAATCTTCCTGTCCTGCTACTAATTTTTTTTCTGCTATAGCTTTAAAAGACTCTAATTTACTTAATTTAAATTTTTTGGAAAAAAAATTAACTTGTGAAGCAAATCCAGAAAAAAGACCAAAATTTGCACTAAGTACATTCATCGGTTCTGAAAAAGCATTAACATAATTCAGACCATTATTTTCTAATACAAGTTTGAAATTCTCAGACATTTGATAAACGTTATCTAAATTAATTTCTGGTATTAATTTTTTATTTTTTAAAATAGTCAATAATACTTCCATTTGAGTATTACCTGCCCCTGCACCAAATCCTCTCATAGATGCGTCAAGAATAGTTGCCCCGGCATTTAATGCTTCGATAGTATTATAAACTGCACACCCTAGATTATTATGAGCATGGAAACCAAAATTAAGTTTAAATTTTTTAATATTTAAAAATATTTTTTTTACATCGTTTGGTAATAAACAGCCAGCCGAATCCATAACAACAACTGTTTTTAATCCAATGTCTTTTAAAAATTTAATTTTTTTTAAATACTCTGCATTGGGATAGATAAGATGAAACATCATTAATACACCCCATGTTTCAACATTGTTTTTTTTACAATAGTCTACCTGTTTAATAATTGTATCAATTTCTGTTGAATTGCATCCAATTCTAAAAATATCTACTCCACAATCAATTGCTGACTTAATGTGATCTAAGGTTGAGAACCCTGGAATACTGTGTATAGACAGTTTTGTTTTTTTTAAAATACTCCTTGCTTTTTTTAAGGCTATATTATCAGGAATGTAACTCCTGCCTATAGACAGTGAAGAAGCACCAAGGCCATTTCCATGTCCAACTTCAACTATGGGTATTTTTGCTTTTTCTGCAAAGCTACAATATTCTTGGATAGTTTTTAGGCTAATCCTATGATTAACTGCATGATTGCCATCTCGAAGAGTGACATCACTAATTATAATTTTTTTCATAAATCAATTTTGATAAATGAGCTGCGGCTGATGTTATAATATCTAAATTACCAGAATAAGAAGGTAAATAATCTCCCTGCCCCACAACTCTAATTGTAATCCTAAAAATATTATTTTTTTCTGTGTTAAAAAATTTAATATTATAACCTGGAATATATACCTTAATTTTTTTATTAATAATCTTTAATGTTTTGTTAATTTTATAAAAATCTAACTTTGATAATCTTTCTCTTGTTTCAAAAAAGATAGAGTTCATCATATTTACAGGTGGTTTACTGGGGTTTAAGTTAATAATTACCTTATTATTCTTTATAAGTGTTAAATCTGAAATTGCTTTTTGAGTATTGCAAATATACTCATTTATGTTTTCTCTAGTCGCTTTACCGGCACTAGCTGAAGCTATGCTTGAAACAAGCTCAACATATATTATTTTTTTTAAACTCTTATTTAATTCTAGAATTAAAGGAATTGAACTTTGGCCACCACAAGTTATTAAATTAATTTTTTTTGGTATTTTATTTAAAGAGTGATACGGAACGACATATTTGCCTATTTTCGATGGGGTTAAATTTATATAAAAATTACTTTTTAAATATGGTCTTAATATTTTTTCATTCTCAACGCTAGACTCAGCTGAAGTTGCATCAAAGATACAGTTAATTTTATCTAAATTAATTTTTTTAATTAACCCTCTAATTCCAGTATCAAAATAATTAAATTTTTTTTCTCTACAGAATTTTGCACCTACAGAGAATTTATTACGATTATAAATATATACATTTTTAAAAAAAAATTTTTTTTTACATTTGATGTAAAGATCTATGCCAATCTTACCAGCTCCTATTATAAAACAATCCATGTGTAGTACTTATTTATTTTTTAGTAAAAAAATCTATCAATTTATTAACACTATATTCTAAATGATTTTCTTTTAAACCCGGGTGTAAGCCGATCCAAAAAGTGTTCTCCATAACAACGTCTGTATTTTTTAGATCTTGGTGAATCTTAAAAATAACATCTTTCATATAAGGTTGTTTTGTTAAATTTCCTGAAAATAATAGTCTTGTCGCAATTTTATTAACATTCAGAAAATTTATTAAATCATTTCTTGAGAACTTTTTATTATTTATTATTGTAATAGGAAAACCAAACCAAGACGGATCAGAATTATTCTCTGCCTCAGGTAATATTATTTCATTTTTTAAAAATTCTAAATTTTTTTTTAAATATTTAAAATTTTCTTTTCTTATTTTAATAAAATCTTCTAAACGAGTTAATTGTGCAAGACCACAAGCTGCCTGCATATCTGTTATTTTTAAATTATAGCCCATATGAGAATAAGTATATTTATGATCATAGCCAAAGGGTAAATCGCCCAATTGCCAGCTAAATCTTTTATTGCAAGTATTGTCTTTCCCTGGCTCGCAATAACAATCTCTGCCCCAGTCTCTGAATGACTCTGCTATTCTTTTTAATTTTATACTATTTGTAAAAACGGCACCACCTTCACCCATTGTAATATGATGAGCGGGGTAAAAACTTAGAGTAGCTAAATCACCAAATGTACCAACATTTTGATTATCAAATTTTGAGCCTAGAGCATCACAACTATCTTCTATTAGCCACAGATTGTATTTATCACAAATTTCTTTTATTTTTTTTACATTAAATGGGTTACCAAGAGTATGGGCTATCATTACGCCTTTCGTCTTAGATGTGATCGCGCTCTCTACTAGAGTTTCGTCAATATTATATGTTGGAATCTTTATATCTATAAAAACTGGAATAGCTCCAAATTGAATAATAGGATTAACGGTAGTTGGGAAGCCTGCCGCTACAGTTATAACTTCGTCTCCTTTTTTAATGGCGCGTTCTTTTAATTTTGGTGAAGTTAACGTAGAGAAAGCTACTAGATTTGCAGAAGATCCTGAGTTCACAGTGATTAAAGATTTAATTCCTATAAATGACGCAAGTTCCTTTTCAAAACTACTATTAAATCTACCTGCTGTTAACCACCCATCAAGGGAGGCTTCTACCATATTCTTAATTTCTAAAGCGCCTATAACCTTGCCCGACACAGGAACATCACTAACTCCAGGAATAAAATCTATCTCTTTAAAATTAATATTAGAATAATTATCAACTAAATCTAATATGTTATTTTTTATTTCTAAAACTTTGTCCTTATCCATATAACTATTTAAAGTAATCAAATGTTTGTTCTTGGCAAATTTTTAAAATGTTTTTCTTTGTTAAAAACTGTTTATACCAATAAGATATTAATTTTATAGACTGATTAAGGTTGTACTTAGTTTTCCAGTTTAACGTTTTTCTGGATTTTTCTGAATTTAGCATTAGTAATTTACTTTCGTGATAATTTTTTGAATTATTATTTTTTTTAATTATCTTTACAGAATTATTAAACTCTTTGTTTATTAAATTAACTACATAACCAACTGATTTATTATTTGATTTTTCTGGACCAAAATTCCATCGATATTCTTCAAATCTTTTTTTTCTATAAAGTTTCATTAATAATAAAAGATATCCATATAAAGGATCGATAACAAATTGCCAAGGTCTTATAGAATCTGAAGATCTTAAAAATAAATTTCTATTTTTAGAAGAAAGAGAACGAAAATAATCTGGAAGAATCCTATCTATAGAAAAATCACCGCCACCAATAACATTGCCCGCTCTTGCAGTAGCAACAAATATATTTTTTTTTTTAAAAAATGAATGATTGTAAGAATCAACTATCATTTCTGCGCAAGATTTAGAATTGCTGTAAGGATCTAAGCCTCCCAAACGATCATTTTCACGGTAATGAGATCTTTTGTTATTGTTAAAATATACTTTATCAGTTGTAATAATAAGTGCTGATTTTATAAAATTCAATTCATTCAAAATATTAAGAACATTGACTGTTCCTAAAGTATTCACTTCATATGTGTATTTTGGATAATCATAGGAATATCTTACTAAAGGTTGGGCTGCCATATGGACAACAAAATCAGGTTTAAATCTTAAAATAGATTTTTTTAATTTACTATAATTTCTTATGTCTCCGATTATGGAATTATGGATTAATTTATCTAAACTAGCTAAATCAAAAAGATTTAGTTTTTCCTCAGGTCTTAAAGAGTATCCAACAACTTTAGCGCCAAGTAAATTCAATAAAATAGAAAACCAACTACCTTTAAACCCTGTGTGTCCTGTTAAAAAAACTTTTTTATTCTTCCAAAATTTTTTTAGATTGCTAAAATTATTTTTCATTCCATAACTTCCATGGAGCTTTTTTTGAAAACCACAAACTATCTAAATAATTTTTATCTCGAATTGTATCCATTGCATACCAGAAACCATCATGATGATAAGCTAAAAGTTGTAAATTATTAGAAAGTTTTTGGAGAGGTTCTTTTTCCCAGATTGTAAAATCATCCTTTAAATACTTAAAAATATCCTGTTTCAAAACAAAAAAACCGCCATTAATCCAAGAGCCATCTCCTTTAGGTTTTTCAGAAAAATTTTTTACTAAATTATTTTTCTTATTAATATCTACTACTCCAAATCTTCCTTGCGGCTGAACAACTGTCATAGTTGCAGATTTTTTATTTAATTTATGATATTTAATTAATTCTTTTATATTTACATTTGCAAGTCCATCTCCATAAGTTAATAAAAAATCATCGTTAATATAATTTTTAATTCTCAGAATTCTTCCTCCAGTAAGTGTATTCTCTCCAGTATCTACTAAGGTTATCTTCCAATCTTCAGCATTCTTTTTATGGACTGCAATACTATTTTTATGAATATCAATTGTGACATCAGATAAATGTAAAGAATAATTGGCAAAATACTCTTTGATTAAATAGCCTTTATAACCACAACAAATTATAAATTCCCTTACACCAAAAAAAGAGTAAATCTTCATGATATGCCAAATTATCGGCATATTACCAATTTCAATTAAAGGTTTGGGTTTTAATGCTGATTCCTCACTAATTCTAGTGCCAAGGCCCCCTGCTAAAATAACTAATTTCATATTTATAAGTTTATATTAATATCAATAAGATTGAACGAATGCTAACAATTTGTATACCTACTTTTAACAGATCTAACTTTTTTGATAATTTATTAAAAAGTATTTATATTGCTGATAAAAAAGTCAAAATTATAATTGTCAATAATTGCTCCACAGACAACACAAAATTTGTCATTAGCAAATTTAAAAAAAAATTTAAACATCTAAGTCATTTTACACATAATAAAAAGAAATCCTATGATGAAAACTATATTTTTTGTTTAAATAAAATTAAAACAAAATATGGATGGGTTATAGGTGACGATGACGAAATAAGTTCAGATAGTATTAAAGTAATAAATATTTTTTTAAAAAGAAAAAATATTACAGGCATTACATGTGATTACAATTTGATTAATGAAAATAAAAAAATAATTAAAAATAATTTAGAATTTAAAAATTTTGATATGAATATTAATTTTTATAAATTTGGAATGTTATCTACTCAGATTATTAACATAAATCTTTTTAAAGAATTACAAAAAAAAATAAATTTGGAAAAAATAAAATTTAACGGTTATGCACATATGTATATAATAGCTTATCTTTTAAGATATTATAAAAATTGGTTTTATTTTAAAAGAAAAATTATTAATTATAGGTCTGGTAATTTAGAATATTTTAAAAGACCAAATGATTATTTTTCAAGATTAAAAAATGAACTGTTGGGATATTCGGTTGCCTTAAAAATTCTCTTTAATCGGCAGCATGCTTTTTACATAAAAAATATGGATAATATATATAAAAAAAATATTAAATCTTGGTTATTTCTTTCGATGATAAAGTCAGAAAAATTAAAAACTATCAAATTAATGAGAAAATATTTTAATATTTTTCCTCTGAAATCAAAAATTAAAGTTATAATCTTGATATTAATAACTTTAATAATCCCAAAATTTATTTTAATAAATATTAAAAAAGTAAGAAGAAAAATAATTAATTATTCTTTAGAGTAAATATAAAAAAATTTGCTAGGCCAATCACCCATCCACCAAGAACAACAACCCTTTGGTATTCTGACAGAATTATAAAGTTGTAAATCTTTAAAATCTGGACCTTGCGGAGTGATTAAAATTTCATTTTGGAATAATTTTCCGTTAAAAAGTCTTTCATGTAAATTTGGTGAAATTTTAAATAAAAATGTATATTCAGGGTGTGAAGAAAAATTTTTAGTAGAACATATATAAAATAAATTTTGATCTAACGTAAAATTTATAATTTTTTTGTTATCTCTACACAGAGACTCTTTCATTTCGTAATAATATTCCAAATCTTCTTTAATAAATTTTCTTTTTCCGAAATAATCTATTGAGCTCTCATAATATAAACTGTTAGTAACTTTAAAATTTTCTTTAAATGTAGAGATAAACTTAAATAATAAAATAAATAAGATTATAAAACTAAATATATAATAATCATTTTTCTTTTTTAAAAATTTATTTTTAAAAAAAAAATTTAAAATAATTGCGTTTGTGAAAAATATTGATGAAGATGAATTAATATTTTTAAAGAAATTAAAAAAAAAAATCGACTGAATAATTCCAAAAAAACCTAAAAAGGAGATAAATAAATATACGTTATTCTCAATATTAAAATTTAAATTAAGTAAATTATACATCTTTTTACTTAAAAATAAAAAAATAAATATAATATTTATAATAAAAAAAATTAATAAAATTAAATCTTCTAATTTATTAGGGAATATTAATTTAATAAAAAATCTTAGAAGCATTTTACAAAATTTTAATATTATCCAAAAATATTCTCCAAAATTTTTTACTATCCAATTCTTATGAACATAGTTCGAATCATATGCATAGTCCTTGATGACACCAAGCCCTTGGTAACCCCAATCAAAAAAATTATTATTAATAATCAAATAAATAAAATAAAAACTTAAAAATATAAAAAAATAAATTAAAGAATTAACTAATAATTTACTATAAAATTTTTTGTTAAATTTTAACAATAGTAGATATACCAAACAGGCTGCCGCTATATTTAATATGTAAGTTGTTCTAAAAATTATTGATAAAAATAAAGATAAGCCGCAAAGCAAATAAGTAATATTATTATTAGAGTTTCCAAAAATTAAAAAAAAACAAAACAAAGATAAAAATAAACCGGCGATATAATCTGGCCAAGGTAAAAAAACAAAAGGGTGAATAAATAGAATTACTGATAAAATAAAAAAAGCAATAAAAGTAGATGCAATTCTTTTTATTATAAGATATATAATTATCAAATTTAATGAATAAAAAATAGAAGTGATAACACCCACACTTGTAAAATTTATAACATAAAAATAATTTATAAATTTAAATAAGATTAATTGGCCGACTCCATATTGAACAAAGACTTCTTCAAATAATTTTCCACCATTAATAAAATCAAGGCTGTGTCTAGCTATAAAGCCCCAGTGATGAAAATCTGAATTATAAATAGAAAAAAAATAACTAAATATAATAACTATAGAGGATAATATTATTAGAAATATAACATCAAATAAATTATTTTTTAAAAATTTCATAGTTATTTATTTTTTCTAATCAAAAGAACTATATTGCAGTTAAAAAAGAGAAACTTATTAAAATAAAAATCATATTTTATACCTTTGATTTTTTTACAGAGATTAATTAAATCTTTTTTAGATAGAAGATTTAAATTTTCTTCATAACTAAAAAAATCATCACCTATTATTCTTAAAATTTTTCTATGTAAAATTTTTGGAAGCCAATGCAACAAAGGATATTTGGTATGAAGATCAAATAAAAAATATCTTGAAGGCGTTGTTAGAAAAACATAATTTTTTGACACTCTTATTAGTTCTTTAATAAAACGATACTGATTCTTGTATGAACCAACGTGCTCTATTGTGGCATTAGAATGAACTATATCAAAGCTATTATCGTCAAATTTTAAATTTCTACCATCACCTATAAGGGTTTTCATATCAGGATATAACTTTAGCAAACTTGAGCAGTCTTGATCAGATAGGCAAGTTATCTGATTCTTGTATGGATACTGATGAATAAAAACATTTTCATTTTTACTAGTTAAGGAGACTGTCCCAACATCCAAAACCTTAGTTTTAGAATTAAAAAGAATCTTCTCTTTAAAAATATTGTATATTTTTAATCTAAAAAATAAAAGTTTTTTATCAAAAAAATTCTGTAAAAAAAAAAATTTCTTAGAATAATTTAATAATTTCATTAATATTGGTTATTTTAAAAAATTATTCAATAAAGCAAATTTTTTTTTATATTTATTTAATAAATAAATAAATAAAGGTATATAAAAAGCAGAAGTTTGAAGCATAAGTCTATCTAGAGAATTAGATAACATTTCGATAAAATTATAAGGGGTATGAAAAAAAACAGAAAAAATGAAAATTATGTTCAAAGTTAAAAAAATATATAAATAATTAATTTTACTATTATTTCTATAATAACTTAAAATAATAAAAGAAAAAAAGATTATAATCCAAATTGGATATTTCAGAGAGGAAATAAACATATAATATATTATTAAAAAAAATTTATCTATAATTGTTGAAATGTTAAAATTATTAACTAATTCATTATGTAAAAATTTTGACTGAAACTCAAAATTGCCAATTAATTGATTAAATAAAAAAACACTGGTGGCAATAGCCAAGACATAAAAAGTTAAGATAAATATTTTTTTTAAGGAATTATTTATTTTATTGAAAATTAGAAATAAAATTATAAAGGAAAAATAAAAAATTCCCTCTTGTTTTATCCAAATTAATAAATTAATAGAAAATAGAATAACAATCAAATCTCGAAATTTATTTTTTTCTAAAATAAAGTATTCATAGATAAATCTTGAGGAAAATAATAATATTGAAAAAATTAAATACTCCTGATATCCGCCAAACAATAAATGATCGTAAGTAAAATAAACAATTAGTAGGCAAAAAAGGATTTTAAAATTATTACTATAAGATTTATTAAATAAATCTGTTACAGAAAATATAGATAATATGTATGCGAAAATATAAAACAATCTTCCAAAATATTCTAGCTTAAGAAAAGAATTTTTCCAGAAAAAAGCCCATATAAAGGATCCTAAATGAGGATAGTTTTTATAAGGCAAATTTTTTAAATCTTCAAAAGATCCACCTTGGTAATATGTTGCAGTCTTATAAAACCAAAAAGATAAACCGTCCCACTCCAATCTAAGATTATTTGCTAATAAAAAAAATAAAGTTAAATTTGTGAAAATAAAAAATAAATACAATTTAATATTCTTTAAAAAAATATATTCAAATTTTTTTTTATATAAAAAATAAAAAAATAATAAAATACATAAAATTAATTGAAAATTAAAAATATAATTTAGATTAAATCTGAAAAAAGAAATAAATAAAAATACATTTAATAAAAAAATAAAATTTACAGAACTGCTATAAAAAATATAATTATTAAAATTTCTAGTCCTATTGAAGCATATGTGAAAAGGTGCAGAAAAAAATATTACAAATATAGTTAACTGCAGTATAATAAAAAATATTTCTTTCATCTCTTTTTAAGTAGGTAACAATTTTCTTCAATATCCAAAATTCTCCAAATTAGTAAAAAATTATCGTCTTTTAACAATTCTAAATATTTTTTATTCAAAACTATCAAATATTGTTCACTGTTATCTTTGTTTAATTTGAAGAAAAAAGAAGTAGCGGGTGGAAAATCAGCATAATTTAAAATTCTGACGTTAAGATTTTTAATATCATGTTTTCTATACATTCGATCGATAAAACCGAATGATTCTTTTCCGCAATATCCGTGAAACCTAATTAATCTTTTTTCATAATCAATATTCATTAGATCATAAAAATTAAAAAAAAGTTTAAAATTATGAGAAAAAAATAAAATGATAAAAAAAAAGATAATATTTTTTTTAAAAAAATTTATAATACTAGACATCAAATATCTATTTCTTACTAATATAAATTGGTGATGTTAAATATACGTAAATACAACTAAATGCCGCTATATATAAATAGTTAAATAATTGATTACTACTTAATATCGCTATCGATAATGTTATTAAAAAAATAATTAATATAGTTTTACCATATCCAAATCGAACTAATAATAAATGATGAATATGATATCTGTCAGCCGAAAAAGGGTGTCTTTTGTGAAATATTCTCAGAATTGTTAAACGTAATAAGTCCAAACCAGGAAACAACATTATAAAAAATATTTGGTCTGCATACAAAATCTTGGAAGAGTTATAATTTTGAATAAAACAATAACTTAGAATAAACGAAATTAAGTAAGTGCCAGCGTCTCCTAGAAAAGCTTTATTCTTATAATTTAAAAATAAAAAAAAAAATAAACTAATAATTAATATGTAATAAAATTTTTCATTAAAATTTATGAATAATAAATAAAGTAACATAATTAACGCATACAAACCTGATTGAAGGTTGATTCCGTCAAACATGTTAAAAGCATTAATAAATAATAAAATACATAACAATGTAAAAAAAAAAGAGTAATCTTTTAAATAAATTATTTTATCTAAAAATGAAAATCTAATTTCTTTAAGAACTGAATGATTGTCTAAATATAGAAATGTAGATATAATAATAAAACTGATAATTAACTTTCTATTAGCAGAGATAGAAAACTTATCATCGAGAGTACCCAGAATAAACAATAAAAAAAAGCTTATAATAAAAAATATGTTTTTTTCTTTGCTTAGAAAATCACTCAATAAATATTCTTTAAAAATTAAATTTAAAATAAACAATATTATTAAATTAAAAAGTATTAAATGCCCTCCAATTAGAGCTACTCTATTTTTATGAAATTTTCTAATTGAATCCGGGTAATCAAAGATATTAATAAATTGTGATATTTTTTTAAAATAATATAAAATAAATATATTTACAGATAAAAAAAATAAAATAAGTTTCAAATTCATAAAATTAACATTTATAAAATTATTTTGTCGCAAATTAACTTAGCAAAATTCTCTCCTGAATGATTTTTTGATAACAAAAAATTATTTAATGCTAATTTCTTTCTAATTTTTACATTTTGATATAGCAAAGTTATTTGCTTAATAATTGATTCTTTAACACTTAGATTTACTGATAGTCCAACTTTATACTTATTATTTATAGAGCCAATTAATCCATTATTGTTGGTAATTACTGGTTTTTTAACTGATCCAGCCTGATAAAGTACTGAACTGGAGCCATAAAAATCATTATTATAGGCAATCCAAACAACGTCAGTTATTGCAAAAAGAGCTGCTTCTTGCTTATAATTCTGGAAACCCTCTTCAATAATTAATCTATTATTATCGATTAAATATTTACTTAATTTATTTTCCAAAAATAACTTAATATCATTAGTTTGCTCACCTGCAATTATAACTTTTATATTATTTTTTTTAATATCATTTAAAGCATTTAGTAGTTCATAAATACCTTTGGAATTTTTTATTGCACCGTAAACAAGAATGACAAAGTCATTATTAGATAAGTTGAATTTAGTTCTGCATTTTTTTTTTGAAAATTTATAATAAACTTTTCCAGGATCCGGAGTATATATAATTTTGTTAGTTTTTAAATTACTCTTACAAAATTTATATAAAGATTCATCTACTACAAATATATTTTTTATAAATGTCGATTTAAGTAATCTTGTAAATAAAAATTTTTTAAATAAATTAATAAAATTATTTTTTAAATGAATCTTAGAATAAATTAATAATCCTGATATGATAGGACTATTAAATGGGAACTTCATTATAGATAATATTTTATCTATATGATCTAAAGTTACAAAATATACATGATCAGGGTTCTCAGATAAAATAATTTTATTTAAAGAATTTAAAATAGATTTGTAATTATTCCATTGAATATAAAAAAGATAAAAATAATTTCTGTGATTATTCAATTTTTTATTTTTTATATAAAAAAATTTTATTTTTTTTTTAATTTCTTTATTTATTAGATTATATGCTTTTGAAGTAAGCATTTTTTTTTTTGTTAAAATTATAATTTCCCAGTTTCTTTTAAAGGCCTCATTTAAAATTAAATTAAGATGGAGGGCTATATGATGACCTCTATATTCTGGTTCCACTAATAATAACTTCATTATTTATTTATATTATTGTTTTTTAAATAAAATAAAAATGCTACAGGCAATAAGCAAATTGTTGTGAGCCAACTATTGAAGAATCCCCCTGTTGGCATAAATGGAAAAAAGTTAATTAACAAACCCAATAACAGAATTAAAATATTTTTACTGTACTTTTTTTTTTTAGAATATATGTAATATATATTTTTAAAAATCGCTAAATATAAATTATATAAAAAAAATAAGAAAAATCCCATCCCGAATAATCCTAATTCAGCTAAAATTTGAAAAATATAATTATGCGGATGTGTATTGCATCCATTCTCGTATGGAATATGTTTTATGTAAATAACCTGCTCTTGAAAAACAAAAGAATTATTTTGTACAGTAATCTTAGAATTTTCAGGTATTATAAACTGTTCTAAAATATTGTTATTAGCGTCAGCTATAGATCCCGTTATAGTTGCAACTGTCGGATTCAATGGGTTTTTTTCAAAGAATTCACTGTTATCAGTTTTTATATCAAGTCTTAAATAGCCATTAAATTTTGACCTAACTTTTGAATTATCTAGTATTTGATCTGCGACAGAATATTCTTTTTTGAAGCAAATATGTCTAAATGAGTTTGGTCCAGAACCAAATATTATATTCTTTTTAAAAATATTTATTGCTGTTTTGATATGATTCTCATGTCTAATACTCAAAAAAGAAAAATTACTATCAGTATCTTGTTTTGTAGTTAATTGATTTAAAGTTGCATCGACAAATCTACTCTTTAAAGGCTGTTTAAGCAAAATTATTAAAGAGCTTAATGATATGAATAAAAAAATTAATATAGCCATTAATTTTAAATTTTTATTTATAACAATAAAAAAAAAAATATAGATAAAAAACATCAAAAAAGCTGTTCTTTCACCGCTTACTAATGTTAAAAAAAATGCCAAAAAAATAATTAAAATTTGGAGAAAATAATTATTTTTTTTAAAATAAATTAGATTAACTAAAAACAATATTAATGGCAAAAATCTTACGACGAAACTTCCTAAAATTTGCTCCTTTCCAAAAAAACCCGTATACCTATCTGAAGAAATATTTATAAAACCAACTAAATTTTGGTTATAAATCAATTGAATTAATAAATCATAAAACAGTACAATTAAAGTTATAAAAGATATGTAAAAAAAATATTTAAAATAATTAAAATTTTTTTCTAGAATAAATGATATAGCAAGAATTAAGAAAACATACCTTAAGTAGGATAAGGAAGAAAAAATTGAATCTAGTGGTGTCTCTCCTAAAATTGCAGAAATAAACAAATATAAATTAAAACTAAAAAAAAATTTTATAAAAAATAAGCATGAATTGTTTATTCTTAATAAATGGTCTTTAAAAAAAAAAATTAAGTATAATATTACAATAGTAGTTGTAATAGAGTTAATAAAAAAAGATCCAAAAATAAAGCTAATAGGTATTAAAATGAATAACCAACTAATTAATTCTATATTAATTTTTTTAAAAGTGAACATGATATAAAATAAAAAAATTTTCTTTATTAAGGAAAATTAATGTGATCTATTTTTTTATCTAAGTATGAATTGTTTTCTAATTCGCTAAAACTTCCAGCAATAAGATCTTTGACTTTTCTATTATTTTTCATAAATAAACATGCTGAGCAATTTGCTCTAGGATCAAAAAATTTATTCCACTGCTCTTTAAACAAAAGTTCAATTTGATCATTCGTAACTGTGCCCCATATTTTTCCATTAAAACCTCTTTCTGAGAATTTATTACTATTCTCTTCAGCGAGTACGGTCACTGAATCACATGGATAACAATATGATTTTTTATTAGTTTCGTGACCAGTAGTATCCCAAAAAACATTATAAGTTTGTAAAAAACACTTTCCTTCATTCCAAAGATTGTCTGCTTCATCTTGTGTGCCATGATATTTTAACTGATGAAAAATTTTTCCTGAACTAAGTCCATCCTCATTAATTAGTTTTAAGCTATGTAACTTTTCAGCTAAAATTTTATGTGATTTTAATTGCTCCGATCTACTTAAATTGCAGTCCGTTAAAAATCTTATATAAGATAAATTCCATTTATTAACTATTTCAGCGAGTCTGACGATTATATCATCATTCGTCCATGGACCATAAACATAGGATAATCCAAAAGTTCTTTTTCCATCAATTATATTTTGCGGAATTCTTTGAAGATTAAACTTTTGATTGACATAAAAAGGTGACGCATCTTCAGGCGTGATAGATAACCTTATCCATTTAAATTCATTATAAATTTCATCAGAAACTTTTGGTGGAAATCCATTAGTAATTAGTCCAATATCAATGTCTAATTTTGATAACCATTGTACAAATTCTGTAAAATGTGGCCATAAATTAGGTTGCCCCCCTCCAGAAAGTATAATCCCTTTTAATCTTATGTCGGTTCCGGTTACTGATTTATATTTATCATTATACTTAGAAAAATTTTTTCTATTAAATTCAGCTTGATCAAAATATAATTTTTCAACGAAATTTTTTGCTTCTTCTAAAGTTATAGAATCTTTCTTATTTCTATTAATTGTTGAACAAAATTGACAATGTGAAGAACAAACCTGATGCAACGTCAATGTGGCTCTTATTATACTTCCATAATTTGTTTCTTTTAATTTCCAAAAAATAGGCCAATGGTAATCTAGCTTGTCACCTGTGCTTGTAAAATTTATTTCTTTTTGAGTAATTTTATGACGTACTTGACTTGGGGAAACAGTAAAATCATTATTATTCTTTAATAATTTATTATTTTTATCAAAATCTAAAATAAATCCTTCGGTAATACCTTTTGTTTTAATTGAATCAATTAAATCATTTATAATTTCTTCTGTTATTTTTGTATTCTCTTCAAAATTATCACCAACGCGTTTTGTAAAAGTTCTGTAAACTGCAAAATGTTTTGCAGTATTTGTAGATCTAATTCTTATAAATATTCCTTTTTCGTCAATTCCTTTAACAATTTCGTAATTATTGTTTTTCATTTGCAAAATTTAGATTTAAGTAAAAAGAAACCATTACCTTTTTTATGTACGCCAATCCACTTATCTTTAATTCCAGAAACTCTGTAACCAAAATTTATTAATTTAAATCTATTGTTTTTTTCTAAAATGTTCTTCCACCACTCTTCATTCTCTGCAATTAAATGAGTTATATCCTCTCCATAACTCTGAATTCTGTATTTTCCATTATCTCCTAACGGCACTATAACAAATAGATATTTTGTAAAATTACTTAAAATTCTAATAACTGCTAATAAATCCTTTGGCTTAATATGCTCAAAAACATCTTTAGCAATGGTATATTTGAAATTTTCATTACCAGCGATTTTTTTTAATTTTTTTGAAAAATTTTTTTTGGTAATGGTAAAAAGTTTTTTTTTTATATCAGCAGAGGCTTTGCTTATAGCGTAACTAGAAATATCAACTCCATAAGCATTAATCTTAAAATCATTTAATGCTTTTACCAAATATCCGTGGGCGCATCCATATTCCAAAACTTTGTCGCTAAAATTTAATTTTAATTTATCTGTAATAGCGTAAGCCATGGGATAGGTTAATTCTGGAATCCAACGATAATTTTCATAACAGCTAATTTTTTTAGCTACCCCATTTTCAAAATAATCTTTATTAAAAATATTATTCATTAATTTTTTTATAATGTAAAATTACTGTAGTTGCTTATCATTTAATATTTTTTATTTAAAATAAAAAAAGAAAACAAACCGCAAAACAATGACAAAATCATTAAGAATCTATGTAGATAAATTATTGGATATATTTGGACGCAAAAAATAAAACTTCTTTTTTTATAAAGGAATCGTAAATAGGGAAAATTAACAATTAAAAAAGATAAATTAATTAAATTTAAAAGATAATAATAATTATCATAATCAAAAATTATTTTTATTATTGAAGCTAAAATTAATATAAAAACTAAAATAATACTAAAAAAAATTGAATTATAATTTTTTTGATTAATCTTTAACATAAAACTTTTTTTTCTAAGAAAAAGCTTAGTGTGAGCGACATGCATAAAAAAAGTTCTTTTTACAAATTGAATAAAATTTATATTTATGTCATGCAAAGCTTTTATGTCTTGTCTAATTTTTATTTTAATTTTTTTTTTTAATAAATTATATCCGAGCTCTTCATCGTATACATAAATTTTTGATTTGTTATTAAATCCTCCTAATAAAAAAAAAATATTTTTTCTTATAGAAATAAGATGAGTAACAAGAGTTCTGGTAAATTTAATCTTTGGACTAAATACATAAAAATATATGTAGCTCTGCAAAAAATTTGTAAATATGTTTTTGTAGTTAAAAAAATGGGTATAAACACCCTGTAATACATTTACATCTTTATCAGAAAAACATTTATATATCTTAGTCAATGCATTTTTTTGAATTAATGTGTCAGAATCTAAATAAGTTATTATTTTTCCTTTAGCAAATTTTGCTCCTAGATTTCGACTATAGCCGACTCCATAATTTTTATTTATTATTATAACTTTTGTGTAATTAGTCTTTATTATTTTTCTACTGCTATCCTTAGAAATATTTGCCACCCCAATTATTTCATAGTTTTTAAATGTTGATTGCCTTAAGTGCTTAACGCATTTTTCAAATACTGGATAATTATTAAATGGAATTATAACTGATATTTGTATATTCATTTATTTGTTCAAAATTAACAATTTTAGTTCTTAAACATGAGTATTAATAAAAAAAGTTTATATTATTTCTTTTTTATAAAAATTATTTTACTGACAACCTTATATATATTTTTAGTAAAATTTTACTTAATAAAAGATTACAATTTAATTTTTGAAAAACATTTATTCCCATGGGATTCTTTCGAAACATTGAAATTAGTAAATAATTTTGAATTAAACTATAAAAAATATAGCGTTAACCCTCCATTTAATGAGAGAATTTTATACCCCTATCTCATATTTATTTGCAGTTTTTTTTTAAAATTAGATATTATTCAAGCAACACTGGTAATAAATTTAGTTACTTTTTTAATTTCGACATATCTACTGATTTTACTTTTTGAGGAGTTTAAGATTTCTAAAATCACCCAATTATTTATATTTTTAATATTTTTAATATCTTGGAATGGACCTTTAAGAACCTCCATATTTTATCCGGGAGGAAGTTTTGGATTTGACACCATGATGATTTCTATAATGACTTATTTCTGGTTTAAATATATTAAAAAAAAAAATTATTTTCTTTTAATACTGCTTCACTTTATAATTTTTATTTTTACTCTTCAAAGAGGTATTGTTATTTTGTCATTTCCTATATTTTTTTTTATAGTAAATTTTTTATTTAAAAAATTTAAAAACATTAAATATAATATTGTGAATGACTTTAGTGTTTATCTTATTATAAATTCTTTAATTGCTATCATTATAATTAAAATTTTCACATTATACCCAACAAGCATTACCAACTCATCTGGTTCGTATACATCTTACTCAGCTTTTTATAACATATTAAAATTTGGCGCTTTTCGAATGCATCCTTTAGAATTTTTGTATACTTACTATTTATCTTTTGGTCCAATGTTTTTAATTTCAATTACTTTTATTTTTTTATATGTTCTAAAAAATTTTAAAGAAATTAACATTAAATACATTAAAAAAATTAACATTAATGATGGAATTGTTTTTTACGTTGTAATCTTTTTGCATTCTATTGCTTTATCTACCTTTGGCGGTGATGACTCTGATAGATTCATTCAATGGTTCTATCTATGGTATCTTCTATTTGCAGCTTTTTGCTTAGATTTTTTTTATAAATATTTTAGTAAATATTTCTTAATTTTTTTCTTAGTATTGGGTCTTTTATGGTCAAGAGCATTTCTGCCTTCACAGCCGCCTTTTATTTTCTCGCCGAAATTTATTATGACGCAATATGCAAATACGAATTACGATGAAAAATACTTTCGGGGTTTTGAATTCATAAAAAAATTTAGAAATCAATTATACAAAGAAGAAATAATTATTGGTGAGCCCTATAATATAAATAAAAATTCTGAAAAACAATATGTGTTTATAAATAAAAAATTTGCTAATCCAGAATTATATTACTTTAATTGGACTCATGCTTATAAAGGAGAAATAAACAATATACCATTTCCAATTGGATATTTACACAACCAAAGAGATGCAATGGTTGACCATCCCACCTGGGGAAAAAGCTGGGTACGGTACACTTATGTATTTCAATGGATCATTATTAATTTAATTATAATAATCTTTTTTTATAAAAAAACTTTAAAAATAAATAAATACAAAGATGAGTAACAAGCTAACTAGGATTGCTTTAGTTTGTTTTTTTGAATTATATCCTGTTAACAATGGAGCTTCAGAGGTTATTGTAAGTCTTTACAATTGTCTTAAAGCACCAAAAAAAATTTTTTACATAAAATCTTTAGAAAATAAAATATATAAATTATTTAATAATATTACATTAAATTATTTAAATTTTTTTTATAAGATATTATCAATTTTAAAAATTTTTTTTTTATTAAAAAGATATTTTTACAATAAAAAAAAAACAGTTATCTTTGTAGAGGGGGCAAGTTGGATAGGTTTTAGTTTTTTATTAATTTTTCTCGCAAAGAGATTTATCAAAGATTGCATAATAATTTATCACTCACATAATATTGAATATGATCTTAGAAAACAAAAAAAATCATCATTTTTAATATGTATTTTAACAAAATTTTTAGAGAAAATTGTATTCAAAATATCAGATTACAAGACTGTTGTTTCAGAGATAGATCAAAAAAGAGTTTACAATTTATACAAAATTAAACCTTTAATACTAGAAAATGGAATAGATAAAAATAGATTAAAAATAAATAAAAAATTTAATCACCCAAATGAATTTATAATATTTTCTGGAAGTTACGAATTTTTTCCAAATCAACAAGCAATAAATAAACTTACATATAGAATTATGCCAAACATATTAAAAAAATACCCTAGAATTAAATTGATAATTACGGGCAAAGGGCTGCCAGATAATATAAAAAATAAGAAATTTATAATTTATTATAATTATTTACCAAAGAATAAATTGATTTATCTTATTAAAAAAAGTCGATTTGTACTTTTTCCATTTAAAGAAAGTCCAGGAACAAAACTAAAAGTTATAGAGTCATTAATGTTAGGATCAACAGTTATATCTACCAAAGACTCTCTTAGAGGTATTTCGTATAACAGAACACTAAAATCTCCCATAATTTATAAAAATTACAAAGACATGTATGCTGCAATAGATAAAACTATGTATTCTAAAATAAATACAAAAATAATTAAAGAATTTTATACAAAAAAATTTTCAATGCAAAATATTTTTAGTAAATTAAAAAAAGAACAAATAATAAATGTATTTTAATATAGATAAAAAAAAAATTTTTTTATTATCTTGGTTAATTTTTTGGCTATCCATAAACTCAACTGCTTATAGCATTATTATTTTATTAATAGATTCAAAAATAATAAATTTTATAAATTTTATTAGATCTATAGGGCCTATTATTATTTTAATTATTTTTTTAATATTTTTTTTTAAAAAGATTTTTTTATTTAAAAAAAGTTACAAAGATAACTTAACTTATTTTTATTTTTTTATTTTTATATTTATTCAATTTATAGGATTTGCTTATGAAAAAAAAGACTACTCATCCTTAATTGAGTACGAAACTGCATTTTTTTTACTTAAAAACTATCCTTTATTAAAAAATTTTTTTTTATTTTATGATCAAAATTATTACTTATTAAATTTATTTTCATTATTAATTTTTTTTGTATTGATAAATATTTATCTTACAGAAAGGTATTTAATATATTTATTCTACATAAGCTTGATAATCTTAATTCTGATTTATTTGCCATTAGGAATATTTGCTTATAATGATTTTTTGAGTTCATCCGACATCACGGCCTACTGGAATCACACAACTTCGCCTAAAAATAGTATATTTAGTCAGCCAGCTCCAAGAGTAACTGGATTATCAAGATCACTTTTAATTATATATATCTTTTTGTTATGTTATTTTTCTTTTGAAAAAAAAAAAATAAATAATGCACTATTAATTATTATTATATTACTATTAGGAACACTGATCTGGTCCTTGCAATCAAGAACAATTGTTTATAGTTTTTTATTTTTTAACATATTAATTTTATTTTTTTCCAAAATAAGCAATAAAAAAAAATTATTATTTGTAATATTATTTATTCTATCTCCTATAATTCTTCATAATTTTGTACTTTTTACTAAGAAATATTCATTAAATATTTTAAATAAAAATTACAAAGATATTACCGACCCCATTCCTTTAAATTATGAAAACTTTAAAATGAGAAATAGAATAACAATACTAGATAGTGGAGGAAGAACAACAATTTGGAAAAATATTATAAATGAATCCAAAAATTCTTTAATTTTTGGAAAAGGATCTCAAGCGGACAGATGGTATCTTGATAGATTAAAGTCTGGAAATGATAATGCCTCTAGTGGATTTTTTTACTCATTAATATGCGGCGGATTACTAGGGGCGGCAATCTATATTCTGATAGTCTACGAAAGCCTGAAATTACTAATAAAATCTTTTCTAAAAATAAAAATAAATGATAAAAATAATAATATAGTCTTTTATTCTTCCTTTTTTATCCTATCATTTCTTTTATTGAGATCCTTAGTAGAAAATAGTTTTATGTTGTACAGTATAGATAGCTTTTTATTTCTTAGTAGCTTTTTAATATTAAAAAAGAATACTCATAATTTTTTAATTAAAAAGTCTTTAATAAATAAATCAATTTTACTTAATTCGGTGAAAAAGTTATCATTTTTTAGATCTCTAATAAAATAATTATTTAGATTTACAAAACTATTAATTTTTTTAATTGACTCATTAATATTATCAAAATTTAGTGTTAAAAAGTTTTTTTTATTAAAAAAATATTTATTTGGTTCTATTCTACTATCAAAAAAAACTTTAACACCGCAGGAGATGCAATCTAAGCAAAATAAAGAGTAAAAATTTTCACCACTAATTATTGAAAATTTGGTTTTTTTTAATAATGATAACAATTTTTTTCTAGCAATGAAGCTATGAGTTTTGTTACTTAATATTTTGTCCCCAACAATAACAATTAAAAAGTTTAATTTTTTTAATTCATAAATAATCTTTCTTAAATAAAATGGATTTTTTGTATAATGATCTTTATAATATATTAGAAAATCAATTTTTTTATCCGAATTTCTATTTTGAAAGTCATTATAAGATAACAGGCATGCATTAAATGTAAAATATTTTTTATATTTTTTAGATATAAATTTTTTTAATAATTCTGTTGAAAAAATTGCTCTTTCGAATTTATAATGAATAGTTTTTAAACTGATAAAATAAAATATAGGGAAAAGATATTTTCTTATAAATTTTTGAAACAAACTGACATTTAAATAAAAACTTCCTCCTGTAATCGGCCCTAGAACAGTCTTGGAAGGGAGTAAAATAAAAATAAGAAAATTCCAAAGAGGAAGATAATTTAAATAAATAACTTTTTTACCTTTTATATAATTTATCCATACTAAAAAAATTCCATATACAAAAATTATATATTTATTAAAAAAATTTAAATTAAAATTTTTTTTTTTTAAATTAAAAATTTTTTTTTTATTGACTAAATAACTACTGCCTGGAGTTTTTACAAAAAAAGAAGAATTTAAATTTTTAGATATTTTTTGAATAAAAACTCTTGCTAACCTTCCTTCACCTCTGTATTCTTCAAAATCAGAAGCCCAAACAAAAATGTCATAATTTATATTCTTTTTACTCAATAATAATTCCTCTAATATATTTATAGCGATTAAAAGTTTCTCCTAACAAATAATAATAAAATGTTTTAATTAATCTTAAAGTTCTTCTGAAAGTATCATGCTTCAAGCGCCAAATTGCTTCGGCGCCCCAGAAATTCTCTAGATATTCAGGAACTGCTCTCTCATCCCCTACAATCATTGCTAAAGCTCCTCCCATACATAAAATTTTAAAATGTTTATTATTTAAGGTAATTAATTTTGCTAACTGTTCTTGTTTTGGTGTTGGAAGTGTCAATATAATAAGATCATGAACATCAATTTTCGGTATAAAATTTAATAGTTCATAAACATTCATATATGGTAACTGAATATGAACAACTTCTAAGTTAAATCTATCTTTTAAATAATTAATCTGAGAACTAGATGCGTTGCCACAAATAAGAATTCTTTTAATATCATTGCTCAATTTTAATTCTTTAATTAAATTTCTTCCTGAAATTTTTTTTATTTTTTTACTAAAAAATCTTCTTTTAAATAAGCCGTCAGGCCAGTGATATATATCATTATCAATCAAAACTTCATTAGAACTAAAAGATCCTACAAATGCTAGATTTAATCCTGAAAGAATATAATTATCAGGTAAAGAATTAAGATTATTGTTATATAATAACTTAATAATACTTTCATTTTTTTTTGCAGAGTTTACTGTTTTTAATAATAGATTATTAAATAAATCTAATACTTTAACTTTGCTAAATTCTTCTTCGAGTAATTGAAAGCTTCTGCATCTTATATTTTCCAATTCAATTTCAGATAATTGGGTAAGTTTAATTAATTCATTTGCCAATAAATTAGGATCCTGACTTTCAGAGGCAAAACCTAATTTATTTTCGTTAATAAGTGTCTTTGTTTCGCCATCTATAAAACCTAATATTGGTTTGCCTGCGCTTAAATAACTCTGAAATTTTCCAGGGATTGTGCAAGAAATTACTTTTCCTGGGTTTAAAGAAATTAATAGTATATTAGCATAATTATAATAATTTTTTATTTCAGATATATCTTTTTGTCCTTCTAAAAAAAAATTTTTTAAATTTTTTTTAATAACACTTTTCTTTAAATACTTAAAATCTCTACCCTCTCCTACAATTATCCAATTAATATTTTTAAAATGTTTTAATTTTTCAGCAACAGCTAACACGAGGTCAAAATTTTGAGCTTCACCAATATTGCCGGTAAATAAAATATTAAATTGTTTGTTTGGTTTTGGTGAATGGATAAAGTTATCTATTTCAATTTTTTTATCAAATTCTGACCATGAAGGAAAATATATAATTTTGTTTATGTTAGAAAATTTATTATTTTTGGATATAAATAACTTAAAAGATTTAGATTGAGCTAAGATCAAATCAGATTTTATATATATATATTGAATAATTTTTTTTATAAGATTAATTAAAATTTTATTCTTTATAATATTTAGTTCATAAATTACATCTGGCCATAAATCTAGAACCCATAAAACGTTTTTTGCTTTTTTAATTTTGGAAAAGAAGATCCCTGTCATGGCTACCGTAACGGGTGAAGTTCCAAATGTAATAACAATATCAAATTTTTTTTTTCTGAGAAAAAAAAAACCAAAAAAAATTGAAATTAAATTAAAGCTTATATAATTAAAGAAAAGATTAAGCTTTGTCCCTTTTCTTCTTAAAAACACTGGAACTCTTACAACTTCACATCCATCAAAATATTTGTATTTATTTGGGTTTTTTTTATAATTTTCAAATAAATCACCTTTAGGATAATTGGGAAGTCCAGTTAAAACTGTAACTTCATAATTACCATTATCAAAAAGAAACTTCGCAACATCATTAATTCTAAAATTTTCCGGCCAAAAATATTGACTTACGATTAGAATTTTTTTTTTATTTTTTAAACCAAACTTTTCTATGGACATAGCTGATATAACTTTTTATCAAAAAAACGGTTCTTTTTGATACATCTAAACTAGCATAATCAGACAATATTTTTTCGTTTATTTCTCGTTTAAATAATATTTTTTCTAAAATATTAATGGAATCTATTATGTCTTTAGAAGAAAGCTCCATTATTGCAGCTCCAGACTCGATACCTTCTTGTCTTTCGTTAGTTTCTCTTAAACAAATAGCTGGAAAATCTAAAATATTCGACTCTTCAATTATACTTCCGCTGTCTGATAAAACTATTTTTGAAGATAATTGAAGCTTAACATAATCAAAATACCCTAATGGCTTCAATAGCCTGATGTTCTTTTTAAATTTTAATTTTAATTTTTTAATCTTTTTTCTTGTTCTTGGGTGAGTGGAAATCACTATTGGAATTCTAAATTTTTTATCGATAGAATTTACTATTTCAATAATTCTATTAAAATTATACAATTCTTCAATATTTTCTTCTCTATGAAAACTAAACAAAAAGAAATTTTTTTCTTTTAATTTCAAACGAGTAAGTATTTTCGAAGATTGAATTTTCTCAATAAAATGATTTATAACTTCAAATAAAGGACTGCCTATTTTAAAAACTCTATCTGGGGGAAAAGACTCTCGATACAAGTTGTGTCTAGCCATTTCACTATAAGTTAAATTAATATCAGAAACCTGGTCAACAATTCTTCTATTTATTTCCTCAGGAACCCTCTCATCAAAACACCTGTTGCCAGCCTCAATATGAAATATAGGGATCTTTAATTTCTTTGCTGAAATAACTGAAAGACTACTATTGGTATCTCCTAATACTATCACTGCGTCTGGTTTTTCTTTTTTAAAAATATCATAGGTTTTTACTAAAATCTTACTTATTGTTTCGATACTATTTTTGCCAGCACAACTTAAAATATACTTTGGTTTTTTTATGTTTAAGTCTTTAAAAAAAATTTGATTTAATTCAGTATTATAATTTTGACCTGTATGAATTAATATGTGTTCAAAATTTTTATCAAAAGAATTAATAATTCGAGAAAGTCTTATAATCTCAGGTCTTGTTCCAACTACTGTAACTATTTTTAGTTTCATATTAAAATTTTTTTAATTTTAAATCCTAATTGTATCTGGTCTATTTATATTAAAAAATTCATTTGCCCAAACAATTCCTATAACTCTTTTATTGCCTACATTTTTTATAGAGTGCACCCACCCAGGAATGGTATTAAAAATCTTATTTAATTCTGAATGAATATAAATTGAATACTTTTTATTAGTAAAAATATTTCTGAAGTGAACTTTCACTTTTCCTTGAATAATTAAAAATTTTTCTGTTTTAGTATGATGATAATGTTCGCCTCTGGACTTGCCCTTATTTATTGAAAAAAAGGATATCTGTCCGGATTTTTTTGTTTTAATGAATTCAGCAAATTTGCCTCTAGGATCAGAAAAAGTTTTAATTTTGTAAAACCATCTATTTTTTGGTAAAAAAGTTAAAAAAGTACTATATAGTTTTTTTATAAAACTATTACCCAGATCATCAACGAAATGATTATTTTCAATAATATTAAATCTCTCAACAAGATTCTGAACTTTTAATGTATTAACTTTATAAATCGGAAAAACTTTTTCATAGGTTTTTATATTATTATATTTTAATAATTTAACTAATTTATTAATCACATCATCAATATAGATTAAATTTAATTTTTTTTTTTTTAAAAAATATTTTTTATTACAAGCTACACTATGGCAAATAGTCGCGATAAAAGAATTATAATTAGGTCGAGAAAATTTTCCAAAGACATTTGTTAATCTTAATATAGAAACTTTAGACTTATTATTTTTTTTGTGCCTAATAAGTATTTGCTCGGCTTTTTTTTTAGAAATGCCATAATTGTTATTTAGACTAACTTGTGTTGAAGACGCAAAAACTATTGTAGACTTGATATTATTATCTAACAGGATATTGCAAATTTTTTTTGTAAATTCTGTGTTATTTTTATAAAAGAGAGATTGATTTTTAGGTCTATTTTCTCCTGCAAGATGAAAAATAAAATTAGATTTTTTTAATATCTTTTTAATGTTATTAATTTTTGTATTTCTTAATATTTTGTGCACATTAAAATAATGATTTTCTTTTAATGCTAATAATAAATTTTTTCCTATAAAACCGTTTGCCCCGGTAACTACAATGTTAATTTTCTTATTATTGATCAAAATTATTATTTTTTTGATAATTTAGAATTATTGTCTTTAACTCAGAAATATTAAGTTGTTTTACATTATCTGAACTATAATTATCTGCTGATGAATTAACGCTACCTTTAATAAAAAAAGTGTCATAATTTAAATCCCGCTTATCATATGGAATAATATAAAAATTTCCTTTGTCTTTTGCTTTTATTTTTTCTTCAGCACTCATAAGCGTTTCATGCATTTTTTCTCCATGTCTAATTCCAATTAATTTAGTTTGATAGTTTTGTCGCCCATAAATAGATTTAATTGCATTAATGATATTCTTTATAGTTGCGCTACAAGTCTTCCTAATAAAAATCTCTCCGGAATCTCCTTTGGTAAAAGCATACAAAACAAGTTCTATTGCTTCTGACATTGTCATCATAAATCTGGTCATATTTAAATCTGTTGCAGTTATTGGTTTGTTGTTTTTAATTTGATTTAAAAAAAGAGGGATGACAGATCCTCTTGACCCAATAACATTGCCATATCTAGTTATGCAAATCTTTGTTTTTTTTTTGTTACTAAGACTTCTGGCCTTAGATACAATTACTTTTTCCATTAAAGCTTTGCTTAAACCCATTGAATTAATAGGATAAACAGATTTGTCAGTACTCAGACAAACGACTCTTTCAACATCATTTATTATTGCTGAATCAATTACATTCTCTGTTCCTAAAATATTAGTTTTGATTGCCTCTAAAGGAAAAAATTCACATGAGGGAACTTGTTTTAAAGCTGCTGCATGAAAAATGTAATTACAATCTATTGTTGCTGACTTAATGGATTCTTTATCTCTAACATCGCCGATAAAAAACTTAACTTTTTTATTATTTAATTTTTTTCTTAGATCGTCTTGTTTTTTTTCATCTCTGCTAAAAATTCTAATTTCCTTAAATTCAAATTTTTCTATAATAACATCGAGGAAAGCGTTACCAAAGGAACCTGTTCCACCCGTAATTAAAATTGTTTTATTTTTAAACATATTGTTTGATTAATAATTTTATTTGTACCAATTTTTTCGATTCAAATCATTAAGCAAATGTTTATTTTTTTTATAAAAACATCCCAATAAATACGATGAACCTATGCCAATTTTATAAATAAAAGGCAAATATACTAAATGTCTGTCTGAAAAAATTGATAATTTTCTTAAAAAAACCATTAATAAACGAAAAAAATTAAATCTTATAAAAAATTTAATGAAGAAACTATCTTCTAATTTATAAAAATTATTTTTTTTTGCCGCAGGATAATTTATATTAATTAAATACTGCATACTTTCTAGACCTAAAAAAAATATTTTTTCTAAATACACAGAAAATTTTCTTATATCATTATGAAAAACTGCTGGACTGCATGCTTTAATTTTATAACCCAGGTTTAGCAATCTAAATCCTAATTCATAATCTTCAAATCCATAAAAATTAAATCTTTCATTAAAAAATTTAGCTTTTGAAATTTGAAAATTTCTTCTAAATCCCATATTCATAGTAACAATCCTGGCAGCATCTAAATAATCTTTAGAAACATAATTTTTTTTTTCAAAAGAAAAATGACGTGACTGTCTATATTTAATAAAATTATTTCTATTTATATTTTTAAAATATTTTACAGACCCGCAAAAAATTTGATTATTAGCTCGTTCATTTGAAAGAATTGAATAATATTCTTTAACAAAATCTATTTCCGGAAAACAATCATCATCTAAAAAAATAACATACTTACCGCTAGATAACTTCAGCCCTAAATTTCTTTTTATAGAATGTAAATTTTTAGTTGTATTAACATATTTAATATTTAAAATTTTATTCTGTTTATAAAATGACTTAATTTTAAGTCCGGTAGAGTCTTTACTATAACTATCGCAAATAATAACTTCAAAATTTCTAAAATTAATTAAATTTCTTTTAAGAATATCCAAAATCTTAACCAAATAATGAGATCTATTAAATGTTGGTATGACAATACTAACAAATATCTTATTGCTCATTTTAAAGGTAAAAATTCATTTCTAACAAACCAATCGTCATGCGCTGATATATCGTTAAAAATATTCACATAATTATTTTTTTTCATCAAATTTAAAATTTTTGATCTGGAGCTTGAGTAATTATGTTCAACAATGAAAATATTAACCTTAAATTTATTAAAATTAAAATTACTCAGAATCTCGTATTCAGAACCGTCAGTATCAATCGATAAAAAATCTACACTGATTAGTTTATTTTCTATAAAAATATCATTTAATGAAACTGTTAATACTTGATAATTTTCATTGGAAGTATTTTTTTTGTTATACTGAAATTTATTTTCAAAAAAATTTATATAGTCATTAGATATTGAATGGACACATCTAAAGTCAATTTTGCAATTATCTCTATTTTTCTTTAAGTCTGAATGATAAATTTTTGATGGTTCTATTAAAATTCCATTCCAGCCACGAAATTTTTCTAAAAAAAAAGTGTTTGATAAATATAAGCCATCACAACAACCAAATTCAATAAAAAAACCACTTTTTTTTTTCATTATATAATCTACAAATAAATCTTGAAATTTTTCTGATTGAGAATTTTTAAAATTTTGCAACAAGTGTTCAAAAAATTCAACTTCGAACACACTAAGATTTGATTTATTTAAAACATTTTTTAAAGATAGGATATTTTCAAATAAAGTTCTTTTATCCGTATACAAACGAGTGACTCTTAACTTAAAAATCGAAAAAAAATTTTGAAAAAAATTGTAAATATTTTTCTTCATTGCAATTATAATTTAATGTTTAATATTCTAAAAGAATTATCTTTAATAATAATCTGACAATCGTAACTTAAATTCTTATTAAAGGAATATAAATAATTAATTTTATCGTAGTCTAGCAGTAATTTTAGATAAAAAATTTTTGGTATACTGTCTTTATCAGCTGAAATATCAATCAATACTTTACTGCAAGAATTTAATTCTTCTCTATTAATTTTCCATGCATGACCTTCTTTTTGCTGCGAATAAAGTATTGATGGGAATGAATCTTTACTGCCGATTCCATGATTAAAAGTACTATATTTATAAAATGGAAATAATATTAATAATATTAATAAGATCTTGTTAGCTTTAAAAAAAAGTTTATCTTTATTTTTTTTAAGTAAAAAAAAAGCGAAAATAAAAAAAATTGGAAAAAAATAAAAGTATAACTTAATTACTCCCCAAAGTGCATTTTTGTAAAGCAAATATAAAGTGCTTAATACCCATGTAAGGAATAAAGATGCTAATACTAAACATAACTTATTAGCTATATTTCTAAATACGAATATTATATTTTGGAAAAAAAATTTAATTAAAAAAAAGTTTAAAATAATTATAAATAAAAGCCAAATTAAAGATAATTGAGAATCCATTTTTCCAATAGCTAAATAATAAAGACCAAAGAAAGAAGGAATAATATTTAGACTCATAAAATAATACTGTTGCTGAAAATGAGAGACAAAAACTTCTTTGATTAGTTTAATTATATTTAAACTACCCGTATGAAACTGATTTTTTAAAAAATCTACAAAATTTAAATCTGCGATTAAATTTTCTCTACCTAAAATAAAGGCGCCATAATAACCCCAAAAATTTACTTCCTGCACTCCTTTAAATTCTTTGAGAAAATAAAATAAATATTCATAACTTCCCTTAACACCAACTAAAGAAAGTATAAAAAAAGAAATTAACAAAAAAAAAATAAATTTTATTTTATTAAATAAGATTTTTTTATTATTTAAAAATAATAGCAAAAATAATAATATTCCATAAATTGCATAAAAAGAAAAAATCTCTGGATAAATTAAAAAAATAATTACGCTAATATATGCAAATAAAAAAAAAAAAACGAAAATTTTTTTTTTTAATTTATAAAAAAAAAAAAAAAAAAAAAAAAAAAAAAAAAATAAAAAATAAAAAA